>FWPV01000173.1_pt1 | contig 229575 bp, 230 predicted proteins | sample 2228371 | NCBI WGS metagenome assembly FWPV01 (sample SAMEA103939776, study PRJEB20133) | metagenome
CGCCGGCCAAGGCGGTCGCCAAGCCCAAGGCTGCGAAGCCGGCCGAGGGCGAAGAGGAGTGGGAAGAGTTCTGATCGCGGCACGGGGGCTTGCTGTCCCCGTCGTCGCATTCGATAAGCATGGCTGGCATGGGCTGCTCCATGCCGGCCATGTGTTGCAAAGACCGGAGCAGGACAGAGCGTACATGCGCAGCATGGAATACATTCGGCCGGTGGGCATATCGCGAGCGGCCGGTACGGCGGTCGCCTGATCGGGGTGGGGCGGGATATGGGCGACAACCTTCAATCAAGTGCAGGGCGCGATCGCGAGTTCGTGTTCACCAGCAAGGATTTCGAGCGGGTGCGCAAGCTGATCTACGATCACGCCGGGATTTCGCTGAATCCATCCAAGCAGGATATGGTTTACAGCCGCCTGGCCAGGCGATTGCGCGCCACGGGCATCCGCAACTTTACCGAATACCTGGCGTTGCTGGAGAGTAACGACGAAGTTGAATGGGAGGCGTTCGTCAACTCCCTGACCACCAACCTCACCGCCTTTTTCCGCGAATCGCACCATTTTCCGCTGCTGGCCGAGCATGCGCTGAAACACAAGGGGCGGCACATCGATCTATGGTGTTCTGCCGCCTCGACCGGCGAGGAGCCCTACTCGATGGCGATGACGATGGTGGATGCATTCGGGTCGTGGACGCCGCCGGTGAAGATACTCGCGACCGACCTGGATACCAATGTGCTGGCCAAGGCGGAAGCCGGGGTCTATCCGCTGGAGCGTGTGGAAAAACTGTCGCCGGAGCTTGTGAAGCGATTCTTCCTCAAGGGCACCGGGACGCATGCGGGTTATGTGCGGGTGCGTCCCGAGCTGCGCAACATGATCACCTTCCGCCAGGTGAACCTGCTGAGCCCGGATTGGCCGGTGCGCGCGCCGCTGGACGCGATCTTCTGCCGCAACGTGATGATCTATTTCGACAAGCCGACGCAGTTGAAGATACTGGAGCGTTTCGTGCCGCTGCTGCAGCCGGACGGTCTGCTGTTCGCGGGACATTCGGAGAGCTTCCATAACGCCGGACACCTGTTCTCGTTGCGCGGCAAAACGGTGTACGAACTGGCGAAGCCGCACAGGACGGCTGCGCTGAGTCGCGACAAGGGGCGTGGATGACCCTGCATGGCTACGAGGAGGTTCTGGCGCCTAACGTCTATTTCGATCGCGAGCACGGGATGGAGGCGGCAAAGATTCTGCCAGGCGAGTATTACGCGACGGCACGCGACATGTTGCTGGTGACGGTGCTGGGCTCCTGCGTGTGCGCCTGCATCCGAGACCCGAGGAGCGGCATCGGCGGAATGAACCATTTCATGCTGCCGGATGCCGGCAGCGACCAGGGCAGTCCATTGGGCGATTCGGCACGTTACGGCGCCTATGCGATGGAGATACTGATAAACCAGCTCCTGAAGATGGGCGCTAAGCGCGAGAATCTAGAGGCCAAGGTTTTCGGTGGCGGTGCGGTGCTGCGCGGATTTACGGTCGGCAACGTGGGCGAGCGCAATGCGGAATTCGTGCTGGATTTTCTGCATACCGAGAACATCCCGGTGCTGGCGCAGGATCTGCTGGATATCTATCCGCGCAAGGTGTATTTCTTTCCGGCGAACGGCCTGGTCAGGGTGAAGAAACTGAGGAACGTGCACAATAACACCATCGTCGATCGCGAGTCGGAATACAAGATGCGCCTGAGATATTCGAAGGTGGAGGGCGACGTGGAGTTGTTCGGTTGACTCTGTGCCCGGGTGCGGAGCGGCGAGGGCGCGAGGCTTTAACGAAATAGTCTGGCAAGAGAGAGTATGGGAAACAATAAAATCAAGGTGTTGGTGGTCGACGACTCCGCGCTGATCCGCAGCGTGATGAAGGAGATCATCGACCGCGAGAAGGACATGGTGTGCGTTGGTGCGGCGCCCGATCCTATCGTGGCCCGGGACATGATCAAGTCGCTGAATCCCGACGTGCTGACGCTGGACGTGGAAATGCCCAAGATGGACGGGCTGGATTTTCTCGAACGGCTGATGCGGCTGCGGCCGATGCCGGTGGTGATGGTCTCGACGCTGACCGAGCGCGGTTCCGACATTACGTTCCGCGCGCTGGAGCTGGGCGCGGTGGATTTCGTTTCCAAGCCCAAGATGGATATCGCGCGCGGCATGGAAGAATATGCGGCCGAGATCACCGACAAGATACGCGCCGCCGCGCAGTCCCATGTGCGAACGAGAAAGACCGTCGCGCCCATGGTGGTGCAGGAAAAGCTCTCTGCCGATGCGATCCTGCCCAGCAGTGTGCCGGGGCGTTTTGCCTCGACAGAAAAATTGATCATCATCGGCGCATCGACCGGCGGCACCGAGGCGATCAAGGAGGTGCTGACGCGCCTGCCGGCGGACGTGCCCGGCATTTTGGTGACCCAGCACATGCCTGAAAACTTCACCAAGTCGTTCGCGGATCGCCTGAACAGCCTGTGCAAGATTTCGGTCAAGGAGGCGGAGCACAACGAACGCATCCTGCCCGGCCATGCCTATATCGCACCGGGACATTCGCATCTGCTGCTGAAGCGCAGCGGAGCGAATTACATGACCGAACTGAGCCAGGGGCCGCCGGTGAACCGCCATCGCCCTTCGGTGGATGTGCTGTTCCGCTCCGCGGCCAACGTGGCCGGTGCGAACGCGATGGGCATCATCCTCACCGGCATGGGCAAGGACGGTGCGCAGGGCATGGTTGAGATGAAGCGGGCAGGTTCGTTCACGATCGCCCAGGACGAGGCGACCTGCGTGGTGTTCGGCATGCCGCGCGAGGCGATCGCGCTGGGCGGAGCGGCCGAGGTGCTGCCATTGCAGAACGTGGCGCGTCGCACGCTGGAGTATCTGGCGAGCACCGGGCGGGGCAACCGGGTCTAGCGATGACGCAGCAACAGCATCCGGCTTCGCCGCGGAAGGGGGCGCCCTCCGCGCCGCGCATGAAAAACTGGTGGCGCAATCTTTCGCTGGCCAAGAAGCTGCACCTGCCGATCCAGTTGACGCTGCTGCTGTTGCTGCCATTGGCGCAGTTCTGGCTGATGGAGCGCTTCGAGGAAAAGATGCTCGAAGATGTCCGGCTTCATGCCGAGGACAGTGCGACCCAGTCTTTCCTCACCCTGAATGCGATGATGCTGAGCGGCTCGATCGCCAGTCCGGAATTGCGCGACGTATTCCTCAGCAAGATGTCGAGTCGCCAAGGGGTGATGGGGTTCCACCTGGTGCGCACCGATGCGGTCAGGAAGCAATACGGTGCAGGGTTGAACGTGGAGGAGCGGGGCGATGGGCTGGATCGCGCGGCGATGTCCGCGAACAAGCCGCAGTCCGAGATCGTGCGCGCTGACGGCAAGCGTGTCCTCCGCGTAGCCGTGCCGTTCGCTGCCGGACAGGACAGTTATGGAACCAACTGCCTGCAATGTCACCGCGTGTCCGAAGGCACGGTGCTGGGTGCAGTCGGCCTGGCTGTCGACCTCGAACCTGAATATCGCAAGCTGAACAGGCTGAGTCTGGCGCTGGTCGCCGGCCAGGTCTCGCTGCAGCTGCTGCTGTTCCTGCTGATCGGGTGGATCATCCGGCGAGTCACCGGATCGGTGGTCGAACTGGAGCGCACCATGACGGAGGTGCGCGAGACCGGGAATTTCTCGCGGCGCGCCAGGGTGCGGGGCAGGGATGAGCTCGGGCATATCGCCCAGGCGTTCAACGGTTTTGTCGCGCAGATCGAGGAGTTGTACCGGCAGTTGGCATTGAAGATACAGGCGCTGGAGAAGTATCACGACCGCACCGAGGAGGAATTGCGCATCGGCAGCGACATCATGAGCCGTATCACTGCGGCTTACGGCAACGGCGACCCCGGCGTGCGCACCATGATCAGCCCGGCGGCCCATTACAGCGGAGACCTGATCCTGACCGCGCGCACCCCGGACGGCCGCCTGCATGTGCTGCTGGCCGATGCGGTCGGGCATGGATTGGTTGCGGCGATGAACCTGCTGCCCCTGAGTCAGGTATTCAGCGCGATGTCGAAGAAAGGATTCTCGGTGTCGCGTATCGCCGAGGAGTTGAACGTGAAGATTCACCGTCTGATGCCGGCCGATCGCTTCGTCGGGGCGGCGCTGGTTTCCGTGGATTTCCGCAATCGGGTGGTCGAGGTGTGGAATGGCGGAATTCCCGCGCCGCTGATGATAGGCGCCGACGGCGCCGTGCTGCATCAGTGGCGTTCCCGCCACCTGCCTCTGGGGATACTCGATGAAAGGAACTTCTCCTCGGAGGTCGAGGCGATCCACTACGAGCAGGAAGCCCAGCTGTTCCTGTTCTCGGACGGATTGCCGGAGGCGGAATCTCCCTCCGGTGAACAATTCGGGCGGGAGCGTATCCAGGGAATACTGTTGGACAATGTCCCCGACTACCGCTTCGACGTCCTGGCGCGGGCGCTGAAGCGGCATTTGCGCGGGCTGCCGGCGCACGACGATGTGTCGTTGGCGATGGTTGCGGTGTCTTGCGAGGAGCCTGAAGGCCTGTCTTGCCATCTGGGAAATGCGTCCGGGGATGATGCGGGAAGTTACTGGAAGCTGATGTTCCGGTTGGGCGAGGACGAATTGAAGTATCTCGATGCGGTGCCGCTGCTGACCGAGATGGTCAGCAAGATACATGCGACGGCGGAGCACCATGCGGCGCTGTACGTGATATTGTCGGAACTGTTCAATAATGCGCTGGATCATGGCGTATTGAGGCTGGATTCGGGACTCAAGCACGGGGCGGAAGGTTTCGAGCATTACCTGCAATTGCGCGAGGAGCGTTTGAAGGCGCTGGGCAGCGCATCGATCGAGATCGAGATCGAGAAGGTGATGCTCGAGGGCAAGTATGCGGTGAGGATCCGAGTGCAGGACAGCGGTGAAGGTTTTGATCATGCCAAGCTGTTTGCCGCCTCGGGCGACTTGCCGGTTTCGGCGCAGCATGGGCGCGGTCTGGCGCTGGTTAGGGGCGTGGCATATAGCCTGGAATTCGCCGGGAAGGGGAACGAAGTCGTCGCCTATTACATCTGCGCCTGAATGCCCGGCCATCGCGGGGCAAACGACCGGGGCCAGTTGTGATAAATTGCGGGATGGAAGGCCGCCGGCCGCGTGTTGCAACAGGCAGATATTTTCGACAAAGGAGTGAGTGATGGCTATCAGCGTACATATACAGGACGGCGTCGCGCGGATATCGATGTCCGGCCGTTTCGACTTTCAGGTGCATCGCGAATTCAAGGATGCCTATACGCCGCTGATCGACAATCCGGCGGTGCGCGAAATCGAGGTCGAGATGTCGAAAGTGGATTATCTGGACAGCTCGGCGCTGGGCATGCTGATGTTGCTGAACGAGCGCGCCAAGGGAGTCGGCAAGTCCGTCTCGCTGTTGAATACCTCCGGCGTCGTATCGCAGGTGCTGGAGGTGGCCAATTTCAGCCGGATTTTCAATATCCGCAACGCCGGCTAGCCCCGCTGGGCGCAGTTCACGGTGTGCGGAAGGCGCTGGGCGTCGCCGTCCGGCGCTCTTTCGCGATCTTGCATAATGCTATCTTCCTCAATGTGTTGCGATACGATTTTGGTAAATTGCTGCAATCCTGCGCAGCAACTGCGGTAATCCAAAAAGTTTGTTGTCGTCTGCGCCAAATCCGAGCACAGGATTTATGGTCTGTCAAATGGGTGTAAGAATCCCGCAAATGTCGCTGAATAGACTGTAAAACCCCCACCTATTCGCTGGATTGAAGCGGTCTGGTGCCGCCGATAATCGCCATGTCCCGCAGGAGCCGACATGGCAGATGAAAGCGACCTAGAAAAAACAGAACAACCCTCACAACGGCGAATTGACCAGGCGAGAGAGCGTGGTCAAGTCGCCCGTTCGCGCGAGCTTTCCACGTTCGCGGTACTGCTGGCAGGCGGCGGGGTGCTGTGGTTCATGGGGTCCACGGTGATGCAGAGCATGGTGCAGCTGTTGCGCGAGGGTCTGGTGCTCGATCGTGAAATGGTCTATGACAGCGCGCTGATGACGCCCCGCCTGTACGAGCTGGCGATGGATGCGCTGATCGCCTTCCTGCCGTTCCTGCTGGCTGTGTTGCTGGCGGCGGCGCTCTCTCCGCTGTTGCTGAACGGCTGGCTGTTCAGCGTCGAGGCGCTGCAGCCGAAACTCTCCAAGCTGAATCCGATCGCCGGGCTGGGGCGCATGTTTTCCCGAACCGCGCTGGTGGAGCTGGTCAAGGCGCTGGCCAAGGCCGCGCTGGTCGGCGGAGTGGGCGCCTGGGTGATATGGAGCGACCTCGATGCGGTGATGGCGCTTGGCCTGCAGAGCCCCGACGCCTCAATTCCCGCGATGGGGCAACTGATCGGACAGGGAGTCATGGTTATCATCGGTGCGATGCTGTTGATCGTGGCGATCGATGTGCCGTTCCAGCTGTGGGATCACAACAAGAAACTGATGATGACCAAGGAAGAGGTGCGCCAGGAGAACAAGGAGACCGAGGGGGATCCCATGGTCAAGGGCCGCATCCGCCAGTTGCAGCGCGAAGCTGCGCGTCGCCGCATGATGTCTGCGATTCCGACTGCGGACGTGGTGGTGACCAACCCGACGCACTATTCGGTCGCGTTGAAGTACAACGAGAACGGCTCGGGTGCTCCGGTGGTGGTCGCCAAGGGGTCGCACCTGCTGGCGTTGCGCATCCGCGAGATCGCGCAGGAGCACCATGTGCCGATACTCGAGGCGCCGCCGCTGGCGCGTGCGCTGCACAAGCACACCGAACTCGGCGACACCATCCCCGAAGCGCTGTATACCGCGGTCGCCGAGGTGCTGGCTTACGTGTACCGCCTGCGCCGCTACGAGGCGGTGGGGGGCGAGCGTCCGGAAGAGCCGGCGGAGCTGCCGGTTCCGCCCGGACTCGATCCGGCGGCCAGCTTGGCGGGGGCGTGAGGGACTAGACCATGAACTTCGCCCTGATCCAGGATTTCCTCAAGCGCGCCGGACTGATCGGCATGGTCGGCCCGGTGCTTATCGTGCTGATCCTGGCGATGATGGTGCTGCCGCTGCCGCCGATGTTGCTGGACATCCTGTTCACGTTCAACATCGCGGTATCGATCATGGTGCTGCTGGTCAGCATGAACACCAACAAGCCGCTGGATTTTGCGATCTTCCCCACGGTGCTGCTGATCACGACGCTGCTGCGCCTGTCGCTGAATGTGGCGTCCACCCGCATCATCCTGCTGGAGGGACATACCGGCGGCGATGCCGCGGGCAAGGTGATCGAGTCGTTCGGCCAGTTCCTGGTCGGCGGGAATTATGCGGTCGGCCTGGTGGTGTTTGCGATCCTGGTCGTGATCAACTTCGTCGTGATCACCAAGGGTGCGGGACGTATCGCCGAGGTCGGTGCGCGCTTCACGCTGGATGCGATGCCGGGCAAGCAGATGGCGATCGACGCGGATCTGAACGCAGGGTTGATCGGCGAGGATGTGGCCCGCAAGCGCCGCGCAGAGATCGCGCAGGAAGCCGATTTCTACGGCGCGATGGACGGTGCCTCCAAATTCGTGCGCGGCGATGCGGTCGCCGGCATCATCATCCTGGTCATCAACATCATCGGCGGCCTGATCGTTGGCGTGCTGCAGCACGATCTCGACGTCGCGACTGCGGCGCATAACTACACGCTGCTGACCATAGGCGACGGGCTGGTCGCGCAGATCCCGGCGCTGGTGATTTCCACGGCTGCCGGCCTGGTGGTCAGCCGCGTCGCGAGCGAGGACAACATCGGCCAGCAGCTGATCACCCAGCTGTTCAAGCAGCCCCAGGTGTTGATGCTGACCGCGGCGATCATCGTCGCGCTCGGACTTATCCCCGGCATGCCGCATTTCGCCTTCCTGCTGCTGGGCGGCGCAATGGCATGGCTGGCATGGTATCTGACGAAGAACGCCGACAAGCTCTCGGTGAGCGAGGAGGAGCTGGGCGCCGCCGCGGTTGCCGAGACTCCGGTTATTCCCGAGGCGGCCGAGGCCAGTTGGGACGATGTGGCGCAGGTCGACGTGCTGGGCATGGAGGTGGGCTATCGCCTCATTTCGCTGGTCGACAAGGCGCAGGATGGCGATCTGCTGCGCCGTATCAAGGGCATCCGCAAGAAATTCACCCAGGACATCGGTTTCCTGCCGCCGCCGGTGCATATCCGCGACAACCTGGACCTGAGCCCGAATGCCTATCGCATTGCGCTGAAGGGGGTGGAGATCGGCTCCGGCGAGGCCTACCCGAATATGTTGCTGGCGATCAACCCCGGCAACGTGGCCGGGCAGCTGGCGGGCACGCAGACCCGCGATCCGGCCTTCGGCTTGCCGGCGGTGTGGATAGATCCGGGGCAGCGCGAACATGCGCAGATGCTGGGTTACACCGTGGTCGATCCGGGTACCGTGGTGGCGACGCACCTGAGTCAGTTGTTGAACGCGCGCGCCGCGGAACTGCTTGGACGCCAGGAAGTTCAGCAACTGCTCGATCATATAGCCAAGGTTACGCCCAAGCTGGTCGATGACCTGGTGCCGAAAACTCTGCCGTTGGGCGTGGTGCAGAAGGTGCTGCAGAATCTTCTGGACGAGGGCATGCATATCCGCGATATGCGCACCATCGTCGAGACCCTCGCGGAGAATGCCTCGCGCACCCAGGATCCATACCAGCTCACCGGCCTGGTGAGGGTTGCGCTGGGGCCGGCCATCGTCCAGCAGTTCTATCCTTCCGCGCAGGAGCTGCAGGTGATCGGCATGGACAAGGAGCTGGAATACGTGCTGATGCAGGCCATGAAGGCCACGCAGAACGGCGTCGGCATCGAGCCGGGCCTGGCCGACACGGTGTTGCGCGAGGCGCGCGCCGCCGCAGAACAGCAGGAACAGATGGGTTTGCCCACGGTGATGCTGGTGCCGACGCAGTTGCGTGATCTGCTGGCGCGCTTTCTGAAGCGCGCGGTGCCGAACATCAGGGTTATTTCGCATGACGAAGTGCCGGACTTCAAGACAATCCGGGTTACCGCTATGGTAGGAGGTAAAGCATGAGCATCAGGAAATTCTTCGCCCCGACGGCCCGCCAGGCCCTGAAAGAGATACGCGACGAACTGGGGGCGGATGCGATGATTCTTTCTAACCGCAAGACGGACAGCGGAGTCGAGATTATCGCCCTGGCGCATGAGGAGATCGCCCACCTGACCGAACGCGCGGTCGCGCAGAAGACCGAATGGAGCGGCGGCATCACCGCCGACGAGTGGGCGCGTTCTGTGGTTGACGATCATGCCGCACCGGCCTCCCGGTCGGCCGTTCAGGCCCGATCGGCTCAACCGATGGAGGGCGCGCCCCGCCTGAAGCAGCCGGTGTCGCGCGTTGCGCCGGCTGCCGAGGCCGCACCGCGCCAGCCGGTGAAGACATCGGCTGCAGAACCGGTTCATCCTGAGTATGCGCAGCCCGTCGTTCAGCCCGTGGTGTTGCCGGCGGAGGCGATACAGGTTCAGGAAAGCATCCTGAAGGAGATCAAGACGATGAGCAGCATGTTGCAGCAGCAGCTTGCGGCGATGCACTGGAACGATGTGCAGCAGCGCGACCCGCAGCGCGCCGCACTGCTGCGCAGGATGCTCAATGCCGGGTTCAGTTCGGTGCTGGCGCGCCAGCTGCTCGACCGGATGCCGGCCAATGGCGTGCAGGGCGAGCAGTGGGTCAAGCAGGTGTTCAAGCGCAATTTGCTGGTCGCTAGCGAGGCGAACGACATCGTCAACAAGGGCGGAGTGTATGCGCTGATCGGGCCGACCGGCGTGGGTAAGACCACGACCACGGCCAAGCTGGCGGCGCGTGCGGTGGTGCGGTACGGCGCCGACAAGGTGGCGCTGCTGACCACCGACAGCTACAGGATCGCGGCTTACGAACAGCTGAAGATCTACGGCAAGATTCTCGGCGTTGCGGTACATGCGGTGAAGGATGCAGGGGACTTGCGCCTGACGCTTTCAGCGTTGCGCCACAAGCACCTGGTGCTGATCGACACAGTTGGCATGGGGCAGCGCGACGAGCGCGTCGGCGACCAGGCCTCGATGTTTGCGGAGGCCGGGGTGCAGAGCCTGCTGATGCTGAACGCGACCAGCAGCGGCGACACGCTGGAAGACGTGGTGCGCATGTACCGCAACGACCAGGTGATAGGCTGCATCACCACCAAGCTGGACGAGGCGGCCAGCCTCGGCACGGTGCTGGACGTCGCGGTGCGCCACAGGCTGGTGCTGCACTACATGGCGAACGGCCAGCGCGTGCCGGAAGATCTGCACCCGACCAATCTCGATTACATGCTGCATCGGGCGTTCAAGCCGGTGGAGGAGAAGAGGCCGTTCACGCTGCGCGATCTCGATCTGCCGGTGATGATGGCGTCGCCTGGCAAGGAGGCCAGCCTTGCGCTCTGATGGTGTGGTCGATCAGGCCGAGGGCCTGCGCCGCCTGCTGGTGGGCAGCCAGACGCAGGTCGTGACCGTGGTGGCCGGGCAGGCCGGGATGGGCCGCACCAGCGCAACGCTCAACCTTGCCGCGGCGCTGGTGCGCTCCGGCAAGGATGTGCTGGTGCTGGACGAGAACCATGCGCCTGGCAATCTGCTCGATGCGCTTGCGCTGAGCGAGCATTACGATCTGCTGGATGTCGCGCAGGGCGCCTGCGCGCCGCGCGATGCGCTGCTGGAGGGGCCGGGGTTCGGCGTATTGCCTGCGGCCCGCGCGATGCATGCGCTGGCAGCTTCGCGCCGCGCCGCCGGGCGCCTGGGAGCGCGTGCGGGGGCAGCTTCCTTCGAGGGGGCCGGTTTGAGCTGGGATGAATGGCGGCGCATGGAGACTGCGCTGACCGAGATCAGCGGTGGCGTCGACGTGATGCTGGTGGACGGCGCGATGCTGGGCGGCCGGGCCGCTGCGGTGTCGTCCAGCCTGGCGAGCGGCGCCTTGATGCTGGTGGTGGTCGAGGCCACTACCAGCGGCATCACCGACAGCTATGCGCTGATCAAGCGGCTGGCGCTGGAAAATGCGCGAGACCAATTCGGCATCCTGGTGAACAAGGCCGCTGATGAGAAGGCGGCGATGACGGTGTTCCTGAACATGGCGGGCGTAGCGCGCCGCAATCTCTCGGTGCAGCTGGAGTATCTGGGCTGCGTGCCGCTCGACGACCGTGTCGGTTGCGCCGCACAGATGTGCAGGCCGGTGCTGGAGGTTTTTCCGGTATCCTCCTCGGCGCAGGCCTACCTTGAGCTGGCGCACAACCTGCTGCGGCTGACTGCCCGGCAGGACGAGACGGAAAGCGGCGTCGCGACCATCGTCCAGAGCCTGATGAACCAGGTGTCGCAGCCGTTGCGCGGCAGCAGCAGGGAAGTCGCGCGCGTTGTAAACTAGCCACATGTACAAGGCCAGCGGATTAAACGACAAGGAACAGTGCCTGCGGGAGCATGCGCATCTGGTGAAGCGCATCGCACACCAGATGATGACCAAGTTGCCGCATAGCGTGCAGATCGACGACATCATCCAGGCGGGCATGATGGGATTGCTGGACGCGGCAAGCCGTTACGACGAGTTCCACGGCGCGCAGTTCGAGACCTATGCGACGCAGCGCATCCGCGGCGCGATGCTGGACGAGTTGCGCGAGGCGGACTGGCTACCCCGCAGTCTGCGCCGCGACATGCGGCGCATCGAGCAATCGATCAGCCGGCTGCAGCAGAAGCTGGGCCGCGCGCCGAGCGAGGGCGAGATCGCTGCCGATCTTGAGGTGCCGCTTGCCGAGTACCAGCAAATGCTGCAGGCGTCGCGCGGCGCACAACTGGTGTATTACGAGGATTTTCACGGCGAGGATCATGACGATTTCTTCGAGCGCTTCGAGTTTGCCAGCGACGACAACCCGTTGGATCTGCTGTCGGACGAGCGTTTCCGCGCTGAGTTGGTGCGGGCGATCGAGGCCCTGCCGGAGCGGGAGCGCATGGTGATGGCGATGATCTATGAGCAGGACATGAATCTCCGCGAGATCGGCGAGGTGTTCGGCGTCGGTGAATCGCGCATTTCGCAGTTGCACAGCCAGGCCGTAGCGCGTCTGCGCAGCCGGATGAAGGGCTACTGATGGATAGGCTCACGCTGCTGGGGCTGCTGGTCGGCGTTGCCGGCATCCTGACCGGTCAGATACTGGAAGGCGGCGATCTGGCGATCCTGTTTCAGGCGGCGGCATTCATGATCGTGTTCGGCGGCACGCTGGGGGCGGTGATGGTGCAATCTCCGCGCAATGTTTTCGTCACCGCGCTGCGGATGGGGCACTGGGCCTTCAGGCCGCCGCCGATGCAAGGGCAGGACTTGTTGCGCCAGCTGATCTCGTGGGGGCAGGTCGCGCGCAAGGAGGGCATTCTTGCTCTGGAGTCGCGCAGCGGAGCGATCGCTGACCCGTTCCTGAAAAAGGGATTGCAGTTGCTGGTCGACGGCAACAGCGGCGACAAGATACGCGAGGTGCTGGATGTGGATACCCATTCCTGGGAACAGTTGCGCTGGCAGGCTGCAAGGGTGTGGGAGGCGGCAGCCGGTTATTCGCCGACGATAGGCATCATCGGCGCGGTGCTCGGCCTGATGCACGTGATGCAGAATCTGGCGGAGCCGGCCAAGCTGGGCGGCGGCATCGCCGTGGCCTTCGTCGCGACGATCTACGGCGTCGCCTTCGCGAACCTGCTGTTCCTGCCGATAGCGAACAAGCTCAAGTCCATCATCATGGAGCAGGCGAACCTGCGCGAGATGATCGTGGATGGCTTGGTCGGAATCGCCAACGGCGACAATCCCAGGCTGCTCGAAATCAAGTTGCGCAGCTATCTCGATTAACCGCCCCGCCCCTGTCGGGATGTGCTCAGTGGAGTCACCATGGCGCGCCGAACCAAACGTTACGAGCATGACAATCGCGACCGCTGGCTGATCTCGTATGCGGACTTCGTCACGTTGCTGTTCGCCTTCTTCGTGGTGATGTATTCGATCTCGTCGGTGAACGAGGAGAAATACAAGTCGTTCGGCGAGGCCCTGAATACCGCGTTCAACAAGGAGTCACAGGCCGCCTCCGGAGAACAGGGCGAGTTGTTCATGGCCAGCCGGGAGGCATTGCGTTTGGCGGAACAGCAACGCGAGCGGCAGGAACACTTGCAGAACCTGACCGTCGGGCTGAGTCAGGTGATGTCCGACCTGATTGAGCAAAATCAGGTCAGCGTCCGCCAGACCAGACGAGGCGTAGAGATCGACATCAGTGCGAGTACGCTGTTCGGAACCGGGGAAGCCTCGCTGCAGCCGGGTGCGCTGGCCGTATTGCGGCAGGTGGCAGGGGTGCTGGGGCGCGAGGAGTTGTCGATCGAGGTGGAGGGGCACACCGACAACATCCCCATAGCGACGGGACAGTTCCCCTCAAACTGGGAGTTGTCGTCGGCGCGCGCCAGCAGCGTGGCTCGTTTGCTGGGCGAAGGTGGCGTGCCGGCAAGACGGCTGGCGGTGATCGGCAGGGGGGCGAACCAGCCGCTGGCGCCTAATGACAGCCCGGAGGGGCGAGCGAAAAATCGCCGCGTGACTATCATCGTGGTGTCGCCCAGCGTCGAGCCTGATGCGGAAAAACCGGTTGAACCGGCTCAATGAAAATGAATGAGGGTCAGCCGCTGCCCAGGGTGCGACCGCTGCCGGGGGAAAAGTCGGGCTGTCCGTTGCGGCCATAGACGCCGGCCTTGTTGACGGCATTGCTCAACACGGTGAGCGCCTGCTGGTTGCGGCGCAGCTTCATCTGGATCAGCTCGCCGTTGATCTGATTGAGCTGTTTGGCGCGTTGCGTCAGGGCGATGATGTCCTGCCAGGAGGTCAGTTCGGCCGGGCTGTGCGTACCCAGCCAGGAAGCGGCTGTTTCCGCATTCAGGTTCGGGACTGCCTGCTTCAGCAGCGTCCGGCTCGCCTCGGCAAGCTGGTTAAGCTTGAGGGCGTCGGCGGTCTTTTGTTCGGAAAGTTCAGGAAGTGCGTCGCTGCGATTTTCGATCAGGGCGGCCTGTTCGCGTTCCAGCAGGGAGATGAAGCCGAGCAGAGCGGCGCGTTCGGCGCTCAACGCCGCACGCAGGCCCGGGATTGCGTGGCTTGGCAAGGTCAGACCCGCTCGCCGATCAGTTCGCGCACGGTGGCGATCAGGCCGTCGGCGACGGCTTCGGAATTGACCTTGAAGCGCCCCTCGGTGATGGCCTGCTTGATTTCCGCCACTTTCGTCGCATTGATGGTCGGGCTTGCAGACATCCCGCCTTCCATGCTGCGCAATTGCGTAGCGGTGGATCCCAAGGATACGCTGGTACTCTCGGCGCGCTGCGATGCCGGGGAGGAAGCGCTCTTTTGCGGTGCTGCCGCGCCCCGTCCTTCTCCTGCCGGGGCGCCTGGAAGCGGATTGCTGGTTTTGTCGATTTTCACGGTAGTCCTCTCAATCTGGCGATGCCGAACTTCTGGTCACGAACCCTATATCGGCAGAATCCGGCGTAACTTTAGGCGCGGCCATGATACAGGGGCGAATGCATTCAGGGGGATATTTCCACGATGCCGTTTCGCGCAATGCCGCTGATAACGCGCCCGGAGCTGACGCGCACCTGCACCGCCTGTTCTTCGGCGGCGTTGCTCATTGCGACGCCTTCGCCTCTGATGCTGAAGCCGCGTCCTTTGACCAGCGTCTGCACGACTTGTCCCTGTGTCACGCTGTAAGGGGCGCGCAACATGTCGCTGCGCAAAACCTGGCCGGCGGCAATGCCGTAGCGCAGCACCTTGCCTATCACCTGCCCGACGTCGGTGTATCCCTCGGTACGTGAGACTTCCGTCGTTTGCCGGGCGATGTCCTGCTCCTGTAGCTGGTGTCCTGCGGGAAGTTGCCGGGCGGCGATCAGCAGGTTGAGCGTAACCTTGATCTGAACCGGGACAAAAACCTGCCAGCCGTTCTTTTCGGCGCAGCGAACGCCGATCGAGGTCTTGCCTATCAGTTGGCTGCCGCTGGGAAGAAACGCCTCGATTCTTGCGCAGTGGGGGAGCGAAAGCCGCGGATCCAGCGTTTCGATCCGGTAATCGACTTTTGCGGCTAACGATGCGGTCTGCTGCTGCACGAAAGCGGCGACAGCGCTGTTTATCTGCGCATGGCTTTGCAGCGAGGGAGAGTCGGCGGCGCTGGCGGCCAGGCAGTGCAGCAGGAGCAGGATCGATGTCAGGAGTCTTTTCATGACATCCATTTTGCGGGTCTGCGGTGATTTAGGGAAGCTTCGGGATGTTCCGAATTGAGGCTGAAAACCATCGCTAATCGTCGGATATGACTGGAGCAATGGCGACTAGCATGGTAGTCGTACAGGTGTCTCTGGGCAAAAGGAGAGTAATATGGTCAACAGGTTGGATGAGATGTTGCATTTTCATCAGACGGCGCTCAATTTGCGTTCGGCGCGCCAGGAGTTGCTGGCGTCCAATGTGGCCAATGCGGATACGCCCGGCTACAAGGCGAGGGATGTGGATTTTGCCGCGGCCTTGCGCAATGCGCTGGCTGGCAGTTCCGAGGCCTTGCCGGTAGCGAGGACTTCCGAGGCCCATCTGGCGGGCAATACGGGCGAGACCATCATGGGATCGCCAGTGATGTATCGCAAGCCGTTGCAGCCAAGCGCCGACGGCAACACGGTCGATATGGATGTGGAGCGTGCGCGCTTTGCCGACAATGCGCTGCGCTATGAGGCTAGCGTGATGTTCGTCAATGCCAAGCTCAAGGGCGTGTTGTCGGCCATACAGGGTTAAGGAGGGCGGTCATGTCTCTGTTCAATATTTTCAATGTGGCGGGGTCGGGGATGACCGCGCAGTCGCAGCGCCTGAACGTGGTGGCCAGTAATCTGGCTAATGCCGATAGTGCGACCGGCCCCGATGGGCGTCCGTATCGCGCGAAGCAGGTGGTGTTCAGCGTGATGCCGGTCGAGGGTGCTGCTGCCCAGGGGGTAAAGGTGTTAGGGGTGGTCGAGGATGCTTCGCCGCCCAGGATGATCTACGACCCCAAGCATCCGATGGCCGATGGACGGGGTTATGTCGCGATGCCAAATGTGAATGTCGTGGATGAAATGGTGAACATGATCTCGGCTTCGCGGTCATACCAGAATAATGTGGATGTAATGAACACCTCGAAGACCATGTTGCTCAAGACATTAACTATAGGTCAGTAATGAAAGGATAGGATATGGTTAACAATGTTCAGACCACCGATGCAGCGTCGTCCCTGTACGCGTCGTTGAATGCGAAGGCCAATGCGGGTTCGTCGGCGACCGGCTCGGATGTCGCGGGCACACAGGATCGTTTCCTCAAGCTTCTGGTTACCCAGATGAAGAATCAGGATCCGCTGAATCCGATGGATAACGCCCAAGTGACCTCGCAAATGGCTCAGCTCAGCACGGTCACCGGGATCGACAAGCTGAATGCTACCTTGCAGGCCTTGAGCGATAGCATGGTCGGCAACCAGTCGCTGCAGGCGGCCAGCATGATCGGTCATGGGGTGCTGGTGGAGGGCAAGAGTCTGGCGCTCTCCGGCGGTGCGGGTTATGGCGGGGTGGAGTTGGATCAGTCGGCGGATAGTGTGAGGGTTTCGATTTATGACAAGGCCGGCGTGCTGGTGCGCGACATCGATTTGGGCGAGCAGCAGGCGGGCATAGTCAAGTGGGCCTGGGATGGCAAGGACGGCTCCGGTGCAACGATGGCCGATGGGACGTATAGTTTTGCGGTGACCACCAAGCAGGGCGGGAAAGATGTCGCGGCGCTCGCGCTGCAGTTCGGGATGGTGGAAAGCGTCACGCAGAGCAAGCAGGGTGTCATGTTGGGCGTGGGCGGCGTGGAAGGTATTGCATTGTCGCAGGTGAAGCAGATACTGTAGTGCCGCAACGCGAGGCTCGGGTTTGAGTCGGTGTTTATCTGTTCGGTTGGGTTGATCCCGATCTGGGCAGGCATAAAGGAGATTGTCATGGGCTTTCAGCAAGGATTGAGCGGTCTGAATACGGCCGCTAAGCAACTGGATGTTATCGGCAATAATGTGGCGAATGCCGGCACGGTCGGCTTCAAGCAGTCCCAGGCGCAGTTCGCCGATCTGTATGCCGCTTCGCTTGCGGGCGGCGGGGCGGCGTCGATAGGCACCGGGGTCAAGCTGGCGGCGGTCGCGCAACAGTTTAGCCAGGGCAATGTCACCAACACCAACAATTCGATGGATATCGCCATCAGCGGCGGCGGATTTTTCCAGATGATCGACCAGGGTGGTGCGATCTTGTACAGCCGGAATGGACAGTTCCAGGTTGATAAGAATGGCTACATGGTCAACAACCAGGGGCATCAGGTGCAGGGCTACCAGGCGTTGGCCGGAGTGGTGACTGCTGTGCAGGGCCCGTTGCGGATCGATCCGACTCCATTGCCTCCCAAGCAGACATCCAATCTGGCTGCCGGCGGTGTGCCTATCGGGGTGGGTGCCAACGTGGATTCCCGCGCGGCCTTCCCGCTGGGTATTACCCAGGGCATGTTGACCGGCACGGCATTGCCTGGATTGACCATTTCGTCGGTCGGGGTGCCCACCGTGGGCTCGGTTACTACGGCGGCGCCGGTGACGACGTTCGATTACACCACGAACTCCGTCAGCTTTGCCGTTGACGGCACGACGGTGACCCTGAATGCCAATTACACCGATGCCAATGGCGTGGCGACAGCCATTGCGACACAGCTTGGCGCGGCCTATACGGCTACGGCAGATGCGTTGGGCGCCATTACGATTTCCACCGTGGCGACGGGCGTTCCTGCGCCGGTCATCAGCGCCTATAACGGCAACGTCGATGGCCTGCCGACGCTGGTGCCGGACGTGATTACCGGCGGAGTGAGCACGGCGACGGCGGGCTCGGTTACCACGGGTGCGGCGGTGACGGTTTTCGACTATACGATTGACCAGATCAGTTTTACCGTGGATGGCAATCCGGTGACACTGAACGGAAATTATACCGATGCCGCCGGCGTCGCTGCAGCCATCGCGGGCCAGCTTGGCGCAGGCTATACAGCCACGGCGGATGGGGCTGGAGTGATCACCATTGCCAATGCAGCTACCGGCACTGCAGCCCCCGTCATTGCGGCCTATAACGGGGATGTTGACGGCAACGCGACGGTGGTGCCGGATGTGATCACCGGTGGCGTAAGCACTGCGACGGCAGGATCGGTCACTACGGGTGCGGCGGTAACCAATTTTGATTATTCCACGAACTCCATCAGCTTCAATGTCGATGCGACAACAGTCACGCTGAATGCGAACTACACGGATGCTCCTGGCGTTGCGGCGGCGATTGGAGCCCAGCTGGGGGCGGGCTACACCGTTACCGAGGCTGCTGGAGTTATTACAATCGCCACAACGGCGACGGGTACGCCAGCACCTGTGATCGGTGCATACAACGGTGACGTGGATGGCATCTCGACCGTTGTGCCTGATGTGTTTACCGGCGGCACCAGCGTCGCCGGCACTGCGGGTGCAAACGACACTTTCACGGTGACGGTTGATGGCGTTGGGCCGGTCACGGTAACGATTCCTGCGGGTACCTACACCACCACGGCCGCGCTGGCGAGCGCGGTTCAAACCGCGATCAATTCCGATGCCACTCTGGCTGCTGCCGGCAAGTCCGTGACGGTGACTCAGGGGGCAAGCGGTACTCTGGTGCTCGCCTCCGGCACCGGCGGGGTGGGCTCCAGCATTGCGGTAGCCGACGTGGCGGTGGGGACGGTGGCCAATCTGTTTGGCGCTGCGGTGCCGGTTCCCGGTGCGGGATCGTTCAATCCGAATGCGCCGGACTCCTATAACAACTCCACTTCGCTGACTGTCTACGACAGCAAGGGAACGCAACATATCGCGACCATGTATTTTCAGAAGGCGTCCCCGAATTCCTGGAACACCTACCTGACCATAGACAGCACCGTGGTTCCGGCTACCGGGGCGGCCATGGCCACGCTGAATTTCGATACTGCGGGCCGGATAGTCTCGGTCACTCCCGGAGCGGGATCCTCGGCAGGCGCCACAAACAAGATCGTGATCTCCGATCCGACCTATACTCCGCTGGGGGCGAATCCGTTGCCGCTGGCTTTCGATTTTGCGCAGACCACCCAGTATGGCGGCGCCTTCGGTGTCAACAGCCTGACCCAGGATGGCTATACGTCCGGGGAGTTGAGCGGTTTCAGCACGGGAACGGACGGCATCATTTCCGGGCGCTATACCAACGGCCAGTCCCAGGCGCTGGGACAGATCGGCCTGGTCAATTTCACCAATCCGCAGGGTTTGCAGCCGGTGGGGAATAATGAATGGGTGGAAACGCCTCAGGCCGGGCTGGTGCCATTGAACAAGCCGGGCACGAGCGGTCTTGGGTTGCTGCAATCTTCGGCGGTTGAGGATTCCAATGTGGATCTGACCGCAGAACTGGTGAACATGATCACCGCCCAGCGCGTCTATCAGGCGAATGCGCAAACCATCAAGACGCAGGATGCGGTACTGCAGACGCTGGTCAACTTGCGTTAACTAGGGGCAGTTGGCGTCTGGCGTTGAATTGATGACTCGCCGAATCTGGAGATGATATGGACAAGCTGATTTATACCGCAATGACCGGAGCCTCGCATGTGCTGCAACAGCAGGCTGCGGTGTCGGAGAATCTGGCGAATGCGAGCACTCCGGGGTTCCGCGCGACATTGAATACCTTTCGTGCGGTTCCGCTGGTCGGGGAGGGGTTGCCTACGCGTGTATTCGTGGTGGATTCGACATCGGGGGCGGACTTTACGCCTGCGGCCTTCCAGCCGACAGGGCGTGACCTCGATGTCGCAATCAATGGCCCCGGCTGGATTGCGGTGCAGGGGGCGGACGGTCGCGAGGCTTACACCCGCAATGGCAGTTTCCAGGTCACGCCGAATGGCGTGCTTCAGACGCGCACGGGTTTGACGGTGGCTGGCGACGCCGGCCCGATCACGATTCCGCCCGACACCCAGGTGACCTTTGCCAAGGACGGCACGATCTCGACCGTGCCTACCGGGCCGCAGGCGACCTCGGTGGTGGCAGTCGGGCGTCTGAAGCTGGTCAATCCGCCGGAAGATCAGCTGGAGCGCGGCGGGGATGGCCTGTTCCGACTGAAGGATGGAAGCGTTGCGCCGGCTGATGCCAAGGTAGAGGTGGTGCCTGGCAACCTGGAGGGGAGCAACGTGAACACGGTGGAAGCGCTGGTGAACATGATCTCCCTGGCGCGCAAGTTCGAGATGCAGATGAGAATGCTGCAAAATGCCGATAACAATGCCCAGCGAGCCAGCCAGATCATGAGCATCGCTGCCTGATGAACCAAGCTAAATTACAGAGGTAGATCATGATACGTTCCCTGTGGATTTCCAAGACCGGGCTGGATGCGCAACAAACCCAGATGGATGTGATATCCAATAACCTGGCCAACGTCAGCACCAACGGTTTCAAGCGTTCGCGTGCGGTGTTCGAAGACCTGCTCTACCAGACCATACGCCAGCCCGGCGCGCAATCGTCGCAGCAGACCCAGATTCCTTCCGGCTTGCAGATCGGCACGGGCGTCCGCCCGGTGGCTGCGGAGCGGATTCACACGCAAGGCAACGTGCAGCTGACGGGCAATGCGCTGGATGTGGCGATACAGGGGCCGGGATTCTTCCAGGTCCTGATGCCGGACGGTTCGACCGCATATACCCGCGACGGCGCATTCCAGCGCGATAGTCAGGGGCAGATGGTGACTTCGAGCGGCTTCCCGGTGCAGCCGGCAATCACCATTCCGGCGGACGCGATCAATATCACGATAGGTCGTGACGGCGTGGTCAGTGTGACCCAGCCGGGCGTGAATACGCCGGTACAGGTGGGCAGCTTGCAGTTGTCGACATTCATCAATCCGGCCGGACTGATAAGCCAAGGCGAGAATCTGTACAGCGAGTCCGCCTCTTCTGGTACGCCGAGCACCAACGTGCCAGGAACCAATGGAACCGGGCTGTTGATTCAGAATTATGTTGAAACTTCCAACGTCAATGTTGTCGAAGAACTCGTTAACATGATTCAGACGCAACGCGCATACGAGATCAACTCGAAGGCGATACAGACCTCGGATCAGATGCTGCAGCGGTTGTCGCAGCTTTAAACCTGAGACTGGCCTGACGGCAGGGCGGGAGATGGAGTGGAAGATGTTGGTTAGGCTAGTTTTCTTTGGTGTGTTGTTAGCATTGAGCGGTTGTGTCAGCAATCCGCCGACTAGTGTGCATCAGCCGATGACTGTCAAGCCGGTCGAGCGCAAGCCGGTGGTGTATGCCGATGGCGCGATCTACCATGCCGGCGTGAACGAGCGCCCCCTGTTCGAGGATCGGCGCGCGCGCAATGTCGGCGACATACTGACCATCAATGTCGTCGAAAAGACCACGGCAAACAGGAAATCCAGCGGCAGTTCGAGCACAGCCAACAGTGCCAATGCCAATACGCCGTCGATCACGACCGGAACGGGGACGTTGTCCAAGTTGCTGATGAAGGCGTTCTCGGTCACCAGCGCCAGTGACAACAGCACCAGTTCAGCCAGCGCCGGTGCGGGCAGCGAGGACTTGACCGGCGTCATTACGGTCACGGTGATCGAGACGCTGGCGAACGGCAATCTGCTGGTGAGCGGCGAAAAGCAGGTGGGTATCAACGGCGGCGACGAATATATTCGTTTCTCAGGGGTGGTCAATCCGACTACAATCACGGCTGCCAATACCGTGCAGTCGGATCAGGTGGCCGATGCCCGAATAGAGTATCGGAGCGCGGGTGCAATGCGTGAGGTCGTGAACGATGCCCAGACCCTGGGTTTCCTGGGGCGGTTCTTCATGTCGGTGTTGCCGTTCTAGGATACGGGGTAGTGGATTGAGCGCGGGGAAGAGGTTTTCCGTACGCGATCTTCGCTTCCCGATCCCTTTGTGGAGCAGGGTGATGAAGCGATTCTTTCCAGTCTTGTATTTGCTGACGCTGCTATTGCCGCTGTCGGCATCGGCCGAGCGCATCAAGGATATGGCGAGTATCCAGGGTGTGCGCGATAATCAATTGATTGGTTACGGCATCGTGGTCGGGCTGGACGGCAGCGGTGACCAGACCACGCAGACTCCGTTCACGGTGCAGAGCATCATCAGCATGCTGTCGCAGATGGGTGTGAATCTGCCGCCAGGCACCAGCCTTCAGCTCAAGAATGTGGCAGCGGTGATGGTGACCGCGACGCTGCCGCCATTTGCAAAGCCCGGCCAGAACATCGACGTTACCGCCTCCTCGATAGGCAATGCCAAGAGCCTGCGCGGCGGTACGCTGCTGATGACCCCGCTGAAGGGGGCGGATGGGCAGGTCTATGCGATGGCACAAGGTAATGTCCTGGTCGGGGGGGTCGGCGTTTCCTCGGGCGGCGCCTCGGTGCAGGTGAACCACTTGAGCGTGGGGCGCGTACCGTCCGGTGCGACCGTGGAACGAGCCGTGCCGACTTCGCTGGGGCAAGGGGACTATATCCATCTGGAGCTGAATGCCAGCGACTTCACCACTGCCGCGCGCATTGTCGAAGTCATCAACTCGCAGATCGCTCCGGATGTAGCTTCGGCTGTGGACGGCAGGGTGATCCGGGTGGTAGCGCCCCCGGGGAGCGAGCGGGTCGCGTTCATTTCCAGGGTCGAGAACCTCGAAGTTTCTCCCGCACAGGGCATCGCCAAGGTCATCATCAATGCGCGTACCGGCTCTGTTGTCATGAACCAGGCGGTGACATTGAACGATTGCGCGGTGGCTCACGGCAACCTGACCGTGGTGATCAATACCGAGAGCAGTGTGAGCCAGCCGAATGCCAATGCCCAGGGACAGACCACCCAGACCGACCAGGCATCGATAGACATAAAGAGCGACCAGGGAGGGCTGGTGCATTTGCGCCAGGCAGCGAATCTGAGCGAAGTGGTCAAGGCGCTCAATTCCATGGGGGCAACACCGCAGGATCTGTTGGCGATCCTGCAGGCAATGAAGTCTGCAGGTGCATTGCGCGCCGAACTGGAAATCATCTGATGGTTAATCGTTTGGATATATCTGCCAAGCTTGCGATGGACACGCAAAGTCTGGAACAGTTGCGCGCCCAAGCCAGGCAGTCTCCCGACCAGGCGCTCAAGGCCGCCGCGCAGCAGTTCGAGTCGGTGTTCCTCAACATGATGCTGAAGAGCATGCGCGAAGCCACGCCGCAGGACGGCGTGTTCGACAGCGAACAGACGCGGATGTTTACCGGCATGCTGGACCAGCAGCTGGCGCAGAGCATGGCAAGCCGGGGTGTGGGGCTGGCCGACATCATGGTTCAGCAACTCAGTCGCAATATGGCTTCGACTGCGGCGCCCGGCAACACTCCCGCTGCGGTCAGGCCGCCCGCTGCCTCCGCATTGCGCGAAATGGGCGCCTTGCCGGCGGCATATGGCGAAAATATTCAGCAGGACTTTGTGAATCGCATGTTGCCGTATGCCACGCAGGCAAGCCGGGACAGCGGGGTGCCGGTCCAGCTGATGATGGGGCAGGCCGCGCTGGAAAGCGGATGGGGGCGGCGCGAGATTCGCATGGCGGATGGCAGCAACAGCTATAACCTGTTCGGCATCAAGGCCGGGGGCGGTTGGAACGGAAAAGTGGCCGAAGTGATGACCACCGAATACAAAAACGGTATCGCGAACAAGCAAGTGGAAAAATTCCGCGCCTATTCATCCTACGCCGAGGCGTTCCAGGATTATGCAGGGCTGTTGAGCGGCAATCCCCGCTATGCCGCCGTTCTGCAGCAGGGGGGGGATGTCGTGGGGATGGCGCAGGCGGTACAAAAGGCAGGCTATGCGACCGATCCGAAATACGCGGACAAATTGGCGCGCGTGATGAGCCAGATGGCCCTTAAGGGATAATGCCCCTACGCTGTGGGTGCCCCCTGAAGGGATCATCTGAACACCGCTGGCTGGGCCTGTTGTCCGTGACGTTGTTTGGCGCCGCTTCCAGGGAATGTTGCCGCAGGTAATCGAAATTCGCAGCGCTTGAGCATAAAGATTCCGATAAACCTGCCGATAACTTGGATGAAGCCATAAATGGGCAAACCAAGGAAAGACCATGGTCAACTTATTCTCATCGTCACTCAGCGCCATGAATGCGGCCCAGACCGCCATGGCGACCACCCAGCACAATATTGCCAATGCCGGCACGCCTGGTTTCAGTCGGCAGGAGGTGGTGTCGGCCTCGCGTCCGGGGCAGCAGCTCGGAGCCGGATTCATAGGCTCCGGAGTGAATGTCACGGGTGTGAAAAGGGTTTATGACCAGTATCTGGTCAATCAGGTAAGGCTGGAGCAAACGCAGTCGAGCTATCTGAGCACCTACCATACCACGATGACCCAGATCGACAATCTGGTGGCAGACCCGGCCGCTGGCGCCTCGCCGGCGATACAGGAGTTTTTTAGCGCGCTGAACGGGGTGGCCAACAGCCCCGAGTCGATTCCCGCCCGTCAAACCCTGATCGGCACCGCGCAGTTCGCCGTGAATCGCTTCCAGGCGATCGACCAGCGCCTGACCGACATCGCCAACGGCCTGAACGGCCAGATTACCGCCAGCGTCAATACCGTAAATACGCTGGCGCAGCAGATCGCCACGCTGAACGGCAATATCAAGCGGGCCATTGCGAACGGACAAGGGCAGCTGCCCAACGACTTGATGGATCAGCGCGACCAGGTGATCAACCAGCTGAACCAGGAAATCAAGGTCAGCGTGCAGGCTCAGCAGGATGGTGCGCTGAATGTGTATGTCGGCAACGGTCAGACGCTGGTGATCAACGAGAGCGCCATGCGGCTGGATGTCACACGCTCGGCCAACGACCCGAGTCGTCTGGATATCGTTTATCGCGACGGAAACATCTCCACCCCCTTGCAGCAGGTCGGCTTGCAGGGCGGCAATCTGGGTGCCTTCCTTGCATTCAGGGACCAGAGCCTGGAGCCCGCGCGCAATGCCTTGGGGCGCGTGGCGATAGGGCTCGCCGCCAACATGAACCAGCAGAACCGTCTGGGGCTGGATCTGACCGGCGCTGCCGGCGGCGACATTTTCAATGTTGCCGTTCCCCGTGTGGAGCGGGGAGTGAACAACGTCGGAACCGCCACCGTTACGGCGGCCATCAGCGATGTCACGCAACTGACCACCAGCGACTATCAGCTCAGATACGACGGCGCAAACTACACGATGGTGCGCATGTCCGACAGTACAGTGACCGCCGTCGGCACCACCGCCCAGCCGCCTACCAATGTAGCCATCGACGGATTCACCATCAGCGTAACCGGCGGATTGCCGCAAAAGGGCGACATGTTCCTGATTCGTCCCACGGCAGACGGAGCGCGCGATATTCGTGTGACGATCGCCAATCCCGCCAGCATCGCAGCGGCGGTTCCGATACGTACGATGGCGAATATCGCCAACACCGGCACGGCGACCATCGGCAACGTGGCCGTGGACGCGACTTTCGATCCGGCGACTTTCACGCCGGCTTCCACACTGGTTTACGATGCCGCCACCAACACGCTTAGCGGCTTCCCGGCGTTGCCCGTTACGGTCACTACAGCCGATGGCGTCGCCACCACATTTGCCGCCGGCGCGCCGGTAACCTATAGCGACGGCGCCACGTACAAGGTGGGCGGATTGAGCTTCACCATGACGGGTGCGCCGAGCAGCGGCGGATTTGTGGGCGGGAGCAATACTGCGACAGTGAGCGCCACCGACTTCAGTGTGGCCGGGGTTCCATTGACCTCGGGTTCGGTGTCGTTTACCGCGACGGATTTCAATTTTGAGGCGCCGGCCGTCTATGCACCCGGCACCTCGACGCCGCAGGCCGTCAGCAACGTTGCGCATGACTTTAGCCAAGGCGCGGCTCAGGTAGACGGTACCAACCTGCAGACGCCGATAACCGGCAACACCACGAACGGTGCCGGCACCTTTGACTTTACCGGTACTGGCTTGGCCCAATTCGACCTTACCGATGGTGTCAATTCTGCCCAGATTACGCTGACGGCCGCCTATGGTTCAGAAGCCAACATGGTAGCGGCGATCCAGACCCAGATCACGAATTTCGGCTTAGGCTGGACGGTGACAGGCGACGGTGCCGGCAACATCACATTCACCAATACCGGCTCGACCGCAGCCATCCAGTTGCAGTTTTCGGATGCGAATGCGCAGGGCGCTGGTTTCGCCGACTCCCTGGGTACTGCCGGCATACCTGCCGTGCCTTCCACCAATGCCTCACTGACCATTGACGGCGTGAACATCACGCTGGATCAGAACAATGCCGACGCCACCGCCGTGGCCGCCGAGCTGACCGCCAAGATGCAGGCCTCGGCGCTGGGCGCCGGCTACTCGGCAGCATGGGATGGTGCGAACATCGTAATCACCAACGCTACCGGCGGCACGGCCACCACGGCCGTGGCGATTACCGGCGTGGATGCAAATGCTGCGGCCGCAGGCTTTGTCGATTCGGCCGGCGTCGCCGGGACGGCGGCGACTTTGGGTAGCGATCCGAGCACTTTGAACATAGACGGCAACGTCGTGACCCTGAATCAGAACTATCTGAGTTTCGACGCCATGGCTGCGGCGATTCAGGCCCAACTGGCTCCTAACTTTAGTGTCGCCAATACTGCTGGGGCATTTACCATCACGCGCAATGATGCCGGTGGTGCGACATCCTTGGCAATCGACATCACGGGCGATGCCGCTTCGGATGCGGCAGGGATTACGACAGCTGGCGTTGCCGCCGGCATTCCGGGTACGGATTTCGTCGCGTCCACCATTGCCAACTTTACGGTGGGAACGACCAATGTGACCCTGGATCAGGCCTATGCCGATCGCGCTGCGTTGCGTGACGCGCTGCAGGCCCAGCTTGCTGGCTATGTGGTCACCGACACGGGCACAGGCTATACCTTTACCAGCCTTACAAGCACGGCGCCCGTGGCCATCACCAATGCGGATGCGGGGGCGATGGCGGCAGGTTTCGTGAACTCGGCCGGCACGGCTGGCCAGTCCAGCGCCAATGCGGGCGACCGGTTCACCTTGGCGCTGAACACCAACGCGACCGGCGACAATCGCAATGCCTTGCTGATGGCGGGGATGCAGAACCAAAACATCATGGCGAACGGCACCGCTACCTTCCAGGGAATCTACGGCCAGTTGGTCGGCGAGGTGGGGGCCAAGACGCATGAACTGTTCGTGACCAGTCAGGCGCAGATCAATATGACGGCGCAAACGGTCGCGGCACAGCAGGCGGTTTCGGGGGTCAACCTGGATGAGGAAGCGGCGAATCTGATGCGTTTCCAGCGGGCCTATCAGGCGGCCGCCAAGGCGATGCAGGTCGCCAATACGATGTTCGACGCCTTACTGGCGATAGGAGGATAAGCATCATGATCATGCGCGTTAGTTCCAACACCCTGTTCGACAGTAATGTCGCCGCGATGAACCAGCAGCAGGCGCGTCTGTTGCAGACCCAGCAGCAGGTTTCCACCGGCCGCAAGATACTGACCGCATCGGATGATCCTGTGGCCGCAGCCCGGGCGCTCGATGTCAGCCAGTCGAATGCCATGAATACGCAATACGCATCCAACCGCGACGCGGCGCGGCATACCCTGTCGCTTGCCGAGAGCACACTGCAAAGCGTGACCACGCTGTTGCAGGACGTGAAGACGGCGGCGATCAATGCGGGGAACGCCACGCTGAACGACAGCGATCGCCGTTCCATTGCGACAAATCTGAGCGGCAGGCTGGAGGAATTGGTCGGTCTGGCGAACACGACCGATGGCGTGGGCAACTACCTGTTTTCCGGCTTCCAGTCCAAGACCCAGCCTTTTGTCGATACGGCTGCGGGGATGGGGTACTTTGGCGATGACGGCCAGCGCAACGTGCAGGTCAGCGCCTCGCGGCAGATGCCGTCCAGCAATTCGGGCGCCGACCTGTTCATGCGCATCAAGAACGGCAACGGCACCTTTGTGACGCAGGCTTCCCAGGCCAACGCCGGCAGCGGTGTGATCAGCCTGGGGGCGGTCGTCGATACCGCAGCCCTGACCGGCAATAGCTACAGCGTCACATTCACTTCGCCGACGACCTACGATGTGACCAACCTGTCGACGGTGCCGGCCTCGGTCGTGTCTGCCGGCAATGCATACGTCAGCGGGCAGGCCATCAGCTTCGACGGCATGCAATTCGACATCAAGGGCGCGCCTGCCGCCGGCGACAGTTTTACCGTGTCGCCGAGCAGCAACGAGAGCGTTTTCAGCACCATCTCCGGGCTGATCGATGCGTTGAACGCCCCCGTGGCCGGCGCGAATCTGAGCAACGCGCTCAGCCACGGCATGAATCAAATGGACCGGGCGCTCGACAATATCCTGACGACGCGCTCTTCGCTGGGGCTGCGACTGAACGAAATCGATGCCTTGCAAGTTGCCGGAGAGGATCTGGGCCTGCAATTCCAGAAAACCTTGTCGCAATTGCAGGATGTCGATTACAACCAGGCCATCAGCGATCTGGTGCGCCAGCAAACCAACTTGCAGGCTGCGCAGCAGACCTTCTCGAAGGTGGCAGGGCTCTCGCTTTTCGACTACATAGGGTAGTTATCGGCCCATGGTCAGGATGCCGAGCATCCTGGCCAGTCCATCCATTTCCACGCGGTTGAGCAGCGCGCCCAGGTAGGGCATCGATAGCAGCATGACGATGAAGCCTATGGTCAGCGTGATGGGGAAGCCAACCGCGAACAGGTTGAGCTGCGGTGCGGCGCGGGTCAGAATGCCCAGCGCGATATTGGTGATCAGCAATGCCGCCACGATGGGCAACGAGATCTGCAGGCCGTACAAGAAGATGCTCGCCCCCCAGCTGGCCACGCCATAGAATCCGCCAGTGGGCAGGGAATTGCCGATAGGCAGCGTGGTAAAGCTTTCCGCGAGTGCGGACAGCATGTAAAGGTGTCCATCCGTCGCAAGGAAGGCGAGTATTGCGACCATGCCCAGCCAGCGCGCGACGATGGGCAGATAGGATGAGTTCACCGGGTCGTAGAAGCTCGCAAATCCCAGGCCCATTTGCAATCCCGCCAGTTCACCCGCCATTTCGATCGCGGTAAAAATCAGCCGCATGGTAAAGCCCATTGCGACGCCGACGATGATCTGCTGGACGATGATCAGAAGGCCTTGGGCCGATCCTACCGGAACCTGGGGAATCTCCGGGATGGTGGGCGCTATGACCAGTGCGAGCAGGGCGGACAGGCCGATCTTGACACGCTTGGGCACCTGCTGGTTGCCAAGCACGGGCGAGGTGGAAATCATCGCCAGGATGCGTGCCAGCGGGTAAACCAGCGTGGCGAGCCAGAAATCGAGTTGGGCGCTGGTGACGCTGATCATGCGTATGGCGGCGGTTAGCCGATCATCCAGGGTATGTTCCCGAACAGGCGCTGGATGTAGTCCACCATCAGGCTGACCATCCACGGTCCGGCAAGAATCAGCACGATGAAAATGCCCAGCATTTTGGGGATGAACGACAGCGTCATCTCGTTGATCTGGGTGGCGGCCTGGAAGATGCTGACCACCAGGCCGATGACCAGGGCGGCCAGCAGCATCGGCGCGGAGATCATCAGCGTCATTTCGACCGCCTGTTGTCCGAGGGTGATGACGGCTTCTGGAGTCATATCGGGCCCGTCAGGTGTAGAAGCTCTGCGCCAGCGAGCCGATGATCAGGTTCCAGCCGTCGGCCAGCACGAACAGCATGATCTTGAACGGCAGCGAGATGATGGACGGCGACAGCATCATCATACCCATGGACATCAGCACGCTGGCCACCACCATGTCGATGATCAGGAACGGAATGAAAATCACGAAACCGATCTGGAATGCCGTCTTCAGTTCGCTGGTCACATAGGCCGGGACCAGGATGCGCATGGGAACCTCCTCGGCGCTCTGCAGCGGCTCGCTGCCCGAGATGCGGACGAACAGGGCGAGATCCGTTTCGCGAGTCTGGCGCAGCATGAAGGTCTTCAGCGGAATGCTGGCCTTCTCGATGGCCTCCGGGAAGTCCATCCTGTTTTCGCTATAAGGCAAATAGGCATCGGTGTAGATCTTGTCGAATACCGGGGACATCACGAAGAAGGTCAGGAATAGCGCCAGACCGATCAGCACCTGATTCGGCGGGGACGAAGGGGTGCCCAGCGCAGAGCGCAGCAGGCTCAGTACGATGATGATGCGCGTGAACCCGGTCATCATCAGCAGGATCGCCGGCAGGAAGCTCAGCGAGGTCAGCAGCAGCAGCGTCTGCAGGCTCAGGCTGTAGGTCTGACCACCGCCGGGAGCCGGTGCGCTGGTCAGTGCGGGTACGCCGACTTCGGCTGCCCAGACGGGCTGGACAAGGCCGAGCAGCAACAGCAATGCAAGGAGGCTAGGACGCATCGGGCTTCCTGCGGTTGACGACCGAGGACAGCAGCGTGGCAAACCTGCGATCTGCGGGAGCGGACACCGCAGTAACGGCATTGCCGTCCTCCGGTTTGGGCAGGGTGTGCAGCGTGCGTATCTGTCCCGGGCCGACACCGACGACCAGCCAGGTATCTTCGACTTCCACCAGCACGACGCGCTCGCGCTGGCCGATGGCAACCCCGCCGATGACCTTGAGGGTGCCTGCAGCACCTTGTTGTGCCAGGTTCATGCGCTTGAGCATCCAGGCGACCAGCACGATCGCGGCCAATACCAGAAGCAGGCTGACGATGATCTGGACGATGCCGCCGGAACTGACTGCGGGCGGGGGCGGGACATAGGCGGGACGCGTCGCATCCATCGCCGTAGCCAGCGAGGGGGCCGCCAGCATGAGGGCGGTGAGGGAAAGGCGGGGGCGGCGCATGTTAGCGGTTCAGGCGGCGCAGGCGCTCGGACGGGGTGATGATGTCCGTCAGGCGTATGCCGAGCTTGTCGTTCACCACCACGACTTCGCCTTGGGCGATCAGAAAGCCGTTGATCAGCACATCCAGCGGTTCGCCAGCCATGCCGGCGAGCTCGACGACCGAGCCTTGGGCCAGTTGCAGCAGGTTCTTGATCGGCATCTTGGTGCGGCCAAGCTCGACGGTCAGCTGTACCGGGATGTCCAGAATCATGTCCAGATCGTTCTGGCTGGTCGAGGAGCCGACCGTGCCGAATTTCTCGAACACGTGAGGCTTCGCCGGCTCGGCCGGCTTGCTGTCGGCGGAGGCTTGCTCGGCCATTGCAGCACCCCAGTCGTCGGCGGCGGTCGTGGCGGTTTGTTCGGCCATCGCCGCGCCCCAGTCGTCGGCGGTGATCGCGTCCTCGTTGGCGCCTGTTTCGTCAGCCATTACCCTCTCCTTCGCTGGTCGAAAGCATACGTTCGACTCTCAGCGCGTACTGATTGTTGAATGATCCGTATTTGCACTCCATGACGGGCACGCCGTCCACGGTGGCGACGATGTTCTCTCCGACTTCGAGCGGGATGATGTCGCCGACGCGCATTTTCAGGACCTGTTCCATGTGTATCTCGGCCTGGCCCAAGGTGGCGACCAGTTCGATCTGCGCGGATTGTACCTGTTTGGACAGAAGCTGCAGCCAGCGATGGTCCATCGCCAGGTGCTCGCCCTGCATGGTGCTGTAGAGCAGATCCTTGACCGGCTCCAGCATCGAATAGGGCATGCAGACGTGGAACGACCCGCCGTTTCCACCCAGTTCGATGTCGAACGTGGTGACGATGACGACCTCGTTCGGCGTGGCGATGTTGGCGAATTGCGGGTTCATCTCGGAGCGCACGAATTCGAACTCCAGCGGATGCACCGCCTCCCAGGATTTGCCGTAGGTTTCGAACACCACCAGCAGCAGGTTCTGGATGATGCGCTGCTCGGTCTGGGTGAATTCGCGCCCCTCGACCCGGGTGTGGAAGCGCCCGTCGCCGCCGAACATGTTGTCCACTACGAGGAACACCAGATTCGGGTCGAAGATGAACAGGCCGTTGCCTCGCAGCGGCTTGGCCTGAACGAGGTTAAGGTTCGTCGGGACATGCAGGTTGCGGATGAACTCGCCGAACTTCAGCACACGCACCGGGCCGACCGAGATTTCCGGCGTTCGCCGGATGAAATTGAACAGGCCGATGCGGAACAGGCGGGCGAAACGCTCGTTGATGACCTCCATCGTGGGCATGCGCCCACGCACGATGCGCTCCTGGGATGCCAGGTTGTATGGGCGAACTCCTTCCGCCGGGCCAGAGTTGGTATCGGCCTCGTCGGTTTCGCCGGTCACTCCCCTGAGCAGGGAATCGACCTCATCCTGGGAGAGGAATTCGCTCATTTGCGGCTATCGGTATGCCTTTGCATCACTGGATAAGGAAAGTCGTGAACAGGACTTCGTCGAGCCCGCCTTTCACCTTTTCATCGGCCGGCAGCTCGATTTGCGCCGAGCCGATGGCGGGAACTGTCTTGCGCAGGCCTAGCACATGCTGGATCTGCGCCTTGATCTGCTCGGCCAGCAAGGCCTTGCCTTCGACCGTGGCCAGTTCCGAGGGCAGCTTGCTCTGCAGCGTCATGTTCACGCGATGCATGATCTCGGGCTTGCTGGCGGCGATCATTGGCTCCAGTTCGGCTCGGCTGGTCTTGAGCGAGATGTCCACCTGGATGAACCGGTCGCCTTCCTCGGGCGACAAGTTGGTGGTGAATACGCCAAGCGGGATGAACTTGGTCGCCTCGGCCGGAGTGTCGCTGGTGGCGGGCTTGGCCGGCGCGTCCGGGCTGTCGGCAGTTCCGGGCGGGGGCGCGGGCTTGAACAGCAGGAAGGCGGCCACGGCACCGCCGGCCAGCAGCAGTACCAATGCAATGATAATGATGATGAGCTTTTTCTTGCTTTTCTTAGGGGCGGCTTCGGCCTCTTCTTCCAGTGCTTCATGTGCTTCAGGTTTCGAGCCTGGCTTGGTTCCCTTGGCCATATTTTGTCCCTTTGTTGATGGTCCGGATTGCGGAGACCGCTATGATAACCCGGTTGTTGCCGTATTTTTGTTATGCGATATGTGTTGCGTTCAGGCAAAGGTATCGACCATGCCGTTGTGTCGCCGCACCGGCGTCACCGACAGGGTTGTTTCGGCCGCATTGTCGGCGGCGCTCCCCGAGGACGAGCCATCCTTCCGCCCGGCGAACTCCTCGGCACCCTGGTCTCGGGGCGACTGGTCGCCGACCGTGGCATTGCTCAACATGATGCCGTTATCGGCCAGCAGCTCCCGAAGTTTAGGCAGGGCGTTTTCCACTGCATCGCGTACTGCCGCATGGGGCGAGGCAAACAGCGCGGTGGCCTGGTTGTCCGATATTTTCAGCACTACGTCTAGCGGCCCGAGGTTGGGCGGATTCAGGTGCAGTTCGGCAACCTGACTATTTTGCGTGACCAGCCAGCTGATTTTCTGGGAGAAATCGTCCCCCCAGGCGGGGTTGGCCAGCGGGGTGGCGACGGTCTGCACGACCGTCGCCGGCTGGCTGCTGGCAGAGCCGGTCATCGTGGCGATGCTTGCCTGCGATACCGTGGAGGTGTTCATCTGCGCCGGCGAAGTTGCGGGCTCCAGGTTGCCGGCCACGCGCTGCCCCGATGCATCGGCAAGAAGCTGCTGCTCCGCAGCTGCGAGCGCTTCGCCGAAGTTGCCGGCTGTTTCCGGAACGACCGAGGGTTGGGCCTGGAGATTACGGGCGGTCAGGTTGACCTGCAATGGCGCGTCGCCGATGTCGGCGGAGGGGATTGCGACTCCGACGGCGGGAACGGCGATGGTAGGCAGGGCCGTCGCGTTGTCAGTCGCGTTGGCGAGGTCGCCCGCGGTGAGTCGCGCCATGCGATCGAGGACATTCGTGTCGCGCAGCTCGACCGGAATCTGGGACAGGAGCGCATTCAACGAATCGGCCTGCGGCGCAGCCTTGTCCTCAGGGGCGGCAGTCTTGTCGGCGACGGCTTCTTCACCGGAGCCGGATTTGGCGTCGGCGGGCTTGTTCACCTTGTCGGCAAGCACCTTGGCGAAGGGAGTGGCTTCCTGGTCGCCTGCGCCGTTGGCGCCATCCGCAGGGGATGCGTTCGCAGCCTTGCCGGCGGCGGGCTGTGGCGCGCTGTTTACTGGTAAGTTGATCATCTCTGTCTCCTTCTGCTGGTGCAGATCGTCGTTGTTCGACCGCAGTGCGGCTAATCGTCGTGCTCGTGTTCTGCCATCCGGCGCGCGGCGGCCCTGCCCGCGTGTTCGTCCAGCGCTTTCTGCTCGGCCTTCTCCGCGATCTTCCGCTGCGTCTCGACATGGCGCTGGCGCAGCGTGTCAAGAGACTTCAGCTTGCGGCGGGTGTTGTCGAATTCGTCGCGCCCCAGCTGGGTCGAAGCCTGGCTTTTCTCAAGCTGCTTGCGCTGTTGCGCGATGGCCTCGTCCAGCTTGTAGATGAATTCCTGGAAATTGCGCAACTCGACGGGACTCATTCCCCCCCTGACGCCATCCTGCATCTGGGCCTGATAATTCCTGCGGAATTCCAGCAGCGTGTCCAGTTGCTGCTGCACACTCTGTTGCTGCTGGTTCAGCAGGCCGAGTTTGCGGGTCGCGGACTCGTTGTCGTGTTCCGCCAGGTTCATCAGGGTTGCGAGAGGGAAAGGTCTGCTCATGATTCAACTCGCTAGTGTGCCGGCGGGAGCAGGGCCGAAAGCTGGGCGATGCTCGCCTGGTAGGTTTCGCGCTCGTACATCCCCTGTTTCAGGAACTGCTCCATCCTCGGGTAAAGCGCGATCGCCTCGTCCAGGAGCGGATCGCTGCCGCGGACATAGGCGCCGACGCTGATCAGGTCGCGGTTGCGCTGGTAATGGGCATACAGATGCTTGAAACGCTGCACCATCGCCAGATGGCTGGGCGAAACCAGATGCGACATCACGCGGCTGATCGATGCCTCGATGTCGATCGCCGGATAATGGCCCTGCTCCACCAGTCGCCGCGACAACACGATATGCCCGTCCAGGATGGCCCGGGCGCTGTCGGCAATGGGATCCTGCTGGTCGTCGCCCTCAGTCAGCACGGTATAGAAGGCGGTGATCGAACCGCTGCCTTCGAGGCCATTGCCGGTGCGCTCCACCAGTTGGGGCAGCTTGGCGAACACCGAAGGCGGATAACCCTTGGTCGCGGGCGGCTCGCCGACGGCGAGCGCGATCTCGCGCTGGGCCATCGCGTAGCGGGTCAGCGAATCCATGATCAGCAGCACGTTCTTGCCCTGGTCGCGGAAAAATTCGGCTATCGTGGTCGCGTAGGCGGCGCCCTGCAACCGCATCAGCGGCGAGGTGTCGGCCGGGGTCGCGACGACGACGGAACGGGCCAGTCCCTCGCGACCGAGGATGTCGTTGATGAACTCCTTGACCTCCCGCCCCCGCTCGCCTATCAGGCCAACCACGATGATGTCGGCGCTGGTGTAGCGCGCCATCATGCCGAGCAGCACGCTCTTGCCGACCCCGGAGCCCGCGAACAGCCCCATGCGCTGGCCGCGTCCGACGGTCAGCAGGCTGTTGATCACGCGCACGCCGACATCCAGTGCGGTGTCGATGCGCGCACGTTCCAGCGGGTTGAAGGGGGTGCTTTGCAGCGGCGCTGAGCCGGCGTTGAGCAGCGGTCCGAGTTGATCGAGCGGGCGTCCGGCGCCGTCCAGCACCCGGCCGAGCAGCATGTTTCCGACCGGCAGATGCTTGGCCGCATCGCTTGCGCGCTGGGCGGGCGCCGCGGGTTTCTGGCCCAGCGTCGGGATATGCGTTACTTCGGTCGGCGTGACCCGCGCTCCGGGAACCAGTCCGTAGACGTCGTTTTCCGGCATCAGGAACAGTTTTTCGCCGGAGAATCCGACCACCTCTGCCGCGACGGCGCCGCTGGGCAGGTGGATGGAGCAGATGCTGCCGACCGACATCTTCAGGCCGACCGCCTCCATCACCAGCCCGGTGACCTTGGTCAGGTGGCCGCTGGGGGGCATGGTGTTGCACTGCGCGACATAGTCGCGCCCCTCGTCGAGGAGGCCGCGCCACCTGGCGCTGTGTGAGGTGCTCAGGGCAGCCATGACTTGTCCTCTCCTATCGATTCGACGATGCGCTTCCAGCGCGCTTCGACCGTTGCATCGACGCGGGTGTGGGCCGTCTCGACGCGGCATCCGCCGCGCGTGATCCGGTTATCGCTCATCAGTTTCCAGCCGCTGTGCGACAACTGATCCCCCATGTGCTTGCGCACCAGTTCGGCATCCTCGGGGTGCAGCACCAGATGGGCGTGCTGGTTGAAATGCGGCAGGCTGCCGATGGCTTCGCTGACGATGCCCAGTATGACTTCTGGTTTCGCCTGCAGCGTTTCCGCAACCATTTTTCTCGCTATTTCCAGAGACAGATCCAGCAGCGACTTGGCCAGCTGCGTGTCGACCTGGTTGATCTCGGCATCCAGTTGGCGCATCACGGCCTGAATTTTCGCGGTCTCGGCGCGTATCTGCTGGGTGCCGGCGGCATAGCCGTCCTGCTGGCCCTGCGCATGGCCTTCGTCGTAGGCTTGCTGGCGGATATGCTCCAGTTCGGCGACGGTGGCGAGCTCGATCTTGCCCTGCCCGCCGGGGCGTGCGGTCGACGGCTGGTCGAACGAGGCCAGCTCCCAGCGCTGGAACGCCGTGAGTTCCTCCTTCGGAATCAGCACACTAGACATAGGCCTCCTCGCTGCCGCCGCTTATGGATATCTGTCCTTCGTCCGCCAGTCGGCGCACGATCTTCAATATCTCCTTTTGATTGGCTTCGACCTCACTTAGTTTCACAGGCCCCTTCGCTTCGAGATCCTCGCGCATCATTTCGGAAGCGCGGGAGGACATGTTCTTGAATATCTTCTCGCGCAATTCCTCGCTGGCGGCCTTGAGCGAAACGATCAGCGATTCGGACTGAACCTCGCGCAGGATCAGCTGGATGCCGCGGTCGTCGATGTCCAGCAGGTTCTCGAACACGAACATCTTGTCCTCGATCTTCTGCGCCAGCTCCGGGTCGTAGTTGCGCACGTTCTCCATCATCTCGGCTTCGAGCGTGTTGCCCATGAAGTTGAGGATTTCCGCAGCGGTTTCGACGCCGCCGTGCAGGGTCTTCTTTCCCGTGCCGCCGCCCGACATCAGCTTGCTCAGCACGTCGTTCAGTTCGCGCAGCGCCAGCGGCTGCACGCCGTCCAGCGTGGAGATGCGCAGCAGCACGTCATTGCGGGTGCGTTCGGTGAGCATCTTGAGTATCTCGGCGGCCTGATCCGGCTCCAGGTGAACCAGGATGGTTGCGATGATCTGCGGGTGCTCATTGCCGATCATTTCCGCCACCGCGCCCGGATCCATCCATTTCAGGCTCTCGATGCCGCTGGTGTCGCTGTTGTGCATGATGCGGTCGAGCAGGCCGGCGGCCTTGTCGTCGCCCAGCGCCTGGGTCAGCATGTTTCGGATGTAGTCGCTGGAGTCCATGCCTATGGTGGTCTTGCTGGATGCGGACACCATGAATTCGTGGAACACCTGGGCGATTTCGTCGCGGCTGAGGTTCTTCAGCTTCATCATCGCCGCGCTGATCTTCTGGACCTCCTTGGGTTCGAGGTATTTCAGCACGGCAGCGGCTTCCGCCTCGCCGAGCGACATCAGGAAGATCGCGCTCTTGTCGACGCCGTCCGTCATTGGTTCACCCATTCCTTGACTACGCTGGCGACGATCTTGGGATCCTGCTGGGCCAGCTGCTTTGCAGTTTGCAGGCTGTGCTCGAAATTCGGTGCGCTGGGGGTATAGGTTACCTCAGGCTCGGCCAGCGGCTCGGCGGCGGTAAAACCGCCGGTGCTGGAGATGGTGAGCAGGTGCTGGAATGCCGGCTTGATGAGGCGGAACACGACGAAAAGCATGATCGCCGCGATCAGTCCGTACTTGAATATTTCCTTGGCCAGCTCGACGGTATCGGGCTGCTTCCAGGCCGGCAGCTCCTCGATAGTCTCCGTGGTGTCGCTGAAGGAGGCGACCTGCACGTTCAGGCTGTCTCCCCGGTTCTGGTCGAATCCCATCGCTTCCCTGACCAGGTTGTTGATCTGCTCCCGGTCGGCGTCGGTGAGCGGCTGTACCGTGGTCTTGCCCTTGGCGTCGGTGACCTTGCGGTTGCCGTTCACCACCACCGCGACCGACAGGCGCTTGATTGCGCCGACCGGAAGAACGGTATGTCGTATCGTGCGATCCACTTCGTAGTTGACGGTGGACTCCTTTTGCAGGTTCGACACGTTCAGTTCATCGCCCGGCTGAACGGCCACATTGGGGGTGGCGGCAACGATGGGCGCAGTGGCGGGAACCGGAGGCTGGTTGCTCAGCGCGCCCGGCACGCCGCTGGCCGCCAGGCCGTTGCCGTTGAGCGTCTCGGTGATTTGCTGGCTGCGCACCGCACTCTCGTTAGGCGGCTGGTTGGGCTTGAAGATTTCGGATGTCTGCTCGGTGCGAGAGAAATCGATATCGGCGGACACCTGCGCCCGGATGTTGTTTGCGCCCAGCATCGGCGCGAGCAAGGATTCGATGCGCTTGATGTAGCTATGCTCGACCTGCTGCACGTATTTGAGCTGGTTCGCATCCAGACCCTCGGCGGTGCTGCCGTTGTGTTCGGCGCTCAGCAGCGTGCCGTTCTGGTCGACCACGGTCACGTTCTTGGCCGACATTTCCGGCACGCTGCTGGAGATCAGGTGGATGATGGCGCTGACCTGGGAGGAGTCGAGCAGCCGCCCGTTCTGGAGACTGAGCACCACGGACGCGCTCGGCTTCTGCTGTTCCTTGACGAATACGCTGGGCTTGGGGATCGCCAGGTGCACCCGCGCGGCGGCGACCGCGCCTATGCTTTGCACGGAACGCGCCAACTCACCTTCCAGCGCGCGCTGATAGTTGACCTGCTCGGCGAACTGGGTGATGCCGAAACGCTGGTTTTCCATCAGCTCGAAGCCCACGTTGCCGCCCTTGGGCAGCCCCTGCGAGGCCAGTTTCAGGCGCGCCTCGTGCACCCGGTCGGATGCGACCAGCAGCGCGCCGCCGCCTTCGGCGAACTTGTAGGGGATGTTCATTTGCTGCAGCGCATCGATGATCGCGCCGCCATCGCGGTCGGAGAGATTGCTGTACAGGACGCGATAGTCCGGCGCCTGGCTCCACAGCCATGCACCGGCGAGAAGTGCGAATAGCGCGGCCAAGCCAACGCCCAGCCCCAGCTTCTGCTGGAGCGTGAACTGGCCAAAAAAGCCGGGGGCAATGTTTTGCTGTTCTGCCATGACGACTTAAAGTCACTCCTGAGGTTGGATGTTCGGACGCTGCATGTATTATCAGTATTGTGACGCCTTTCCTAAAAGGCGAATACCGATGCAAATCCATGTCTTTTCATCGGGTTTGCCTTGCACGGGCTCGGTTATTGTGCACCTGCCCGAAGAAGGAGGGAATCTTGAATACACCGGCAATTGACAGTCTGTTGGCGCAAATGCGCGTGGCCAAGGCCGCCGCTGCGGGATTGCGCGCGCCCGAGGGAGTGTCGCAATCCGACAAGCCAGACTTCGCCGCTGCGTTGAAGTCTGCGCTGGATGGCGTCGCGAAGTCCCAGGCCAACTCGGACGCCATGCAGAAGGCCTTCGTGCTGGGGGATCAGGGCGTGAGCCTCTCGGACACCATGATTGCGATGCAGAAGGCCAGTATCAACTTCCAGACCGCGGTTCAGGTGCGCAACAGGGTCGTGCAGGCGTATAACGACATCATGAACATGCAGGTCTGACCTGCCTCGGGGCTACAGCAGCGCGGACGTGCTGGCTGCCATTTCGCGCTGCTTGTCGGTGATGAAGCGCTGCAGCTTGAGCGTGGTCGGCCCGTCGATGTTCTTGAATTCGCAGCCGGCCCGTTTGAGCGTCTTGCCCAGCTTGTTGGTGGACAGCGGGACGATATTCTTGATCGTGATGGTGACGTGGACCGTGCCGATTTCGGGGAGATCGATCCGGCAATCCGGATAGATCTCTCCCGGCACGAAGTCTATCTCACCCTCCGTGAAGGACAGTCCGATGCCCCCCCCGCTGATATCCACAATCGGCGCCGATCGCTGGGGCGGCTCCTGCGATGCATCCTGTCCCTTGGGGGGCTGCGTCTCGATAATGCAGCGCAGCTGATCTGACGGCGGCAAGGAGAGCCGGAAATACTCCCTGCGCTGCAGTCGGTAGAGTGTGGACGGCATCGGCAGGAAGAACGCCGGATAGTCGTCGTAGGTCACGCTGCTGGCGCTGTTTACGACGAACTGAATTTTTACATGATTGTGGGAGCTGACCAGCGTGAGCTTGCGGCTTTCGGTGACATGGTGGTTCTCCGTTGCGCTGCGCCCCTGTTCCACCCACAGTCCGTCCTCATCGAGATCCAGTATCGTGGTCATGATGAAGTCCCGCTTCGGATTGTAGTAGAGCGCCGCGTTCGAGCCGGCCTCCGAGGTGCTGCGCAGGATGGCTTCGATCTGCTTCGGCGAGGAAATGCGGCATTCTTTCTCGTCCGCATCCGTCAGCGTCTCGATCGTCAGGGGGATGTCTTTTTTCATCCGGCAATGATAGCAAACTGTACCGGCGGGACAAAGCCGGGGCAGAGGGAGGCGCCTCCGGGGGGGCGAATCCGGATCGTTACATCGTCAGGCTGTTCATGGCCATGAAACGCTGTTTGTTCGTGATGAATCGCTGCAGCTTGCCCGATGTCTGTCCGTCGATATCGACAAATTCGCAACCGATCCGCTTGAGGGTCTTGCCGAACTTGTTCTTGTACATGGGGATGATGTTCTTGACGACTATCGTCACCTGTATGGGCTCCGCATCGGGCAGGTCGATCCGGCAATCGGTATAGGTGACGCCCGGCTCGAAGTCGAATTCGTCCTCCATGCAGATCAGCCCGATGCCGCCGCCGCTGATGTCTGCAGCGGGCACTTCGATATCCACGACAGACATGGCGAGCGCCGTCGCATCGTCGCCCTGCGCATTTTTCGCACTGGATTTCCCGGTGTTGATGGTGCAGCGCAGATGCTCGTTCGGCGGAAGGGACAGCCGGAAGAACTCACGGCGCTGGAAACGGTAGAGAGAGGTCGGCATCGGCAGGAACAGCGCCGGCTCGCGGTCGTAAGTCACCCGGGTTGCGGCATTCACGACGAACTGAATCTTTACATGATTGTGGGAGCTGACCAGCGTGATCTTGCGGCTCTCGGTGATGTGGTGGTTTTCCGTAGAGCTATGCGCGGGTTCGACCCACAGCCCGTCGGGGTCGAGATCCAGTACCGTGGTCATGATGAACTCGCGCTTGGAATTGTAATAAAGCGCAACGTTCGCGCCGATTTCGGCGATATCGCGCAAGATGCCCTCGATTTGCCTTGCCGAGGTGATCAGGCATTCTTTTTCGTCCGCGTCGGTAATGCTCTCGATGGTCAGGGGGATGTTCTTGTTCATCGGCGGATGATAGCAAACTGCCCGGCGCGGGCAAAGCTAAGGCCGCTTGAATGGCGGTATCTTCGGCGCATCGGCATGCTCCAGGCGATACAGCCAGGCCAGCAGTTCCGCGACCGCGAGGTAGAGTTGCGGCGGGATTTCCTGGTCCAGTTCGACCTTCATCAGCAGCCCGACTAGATCCTCGGATTCGTGCACGAAAACGCCGCTCTGCCGGGCGCGCTCGATGATGGCCTGGGCCACGAGTCCGCGTCCTTTTGCCACCACCGTCGGGGCGTTGTTTTTTTCGCCGTAGGCCAGCGCCACGGCCATTTGCTGCGAATTGATCGGAGGCTGTTTCATGGTTGCGTCCGGACTGCCGCACGACGGCATGGAATCAGGCAATCGCGAATTCGACGGCTATTCACGCTTTTCCCTCTCCACCGCCAGGGCGGTCAGCGCGATGTTCGCTTCCGCCATCGCCGAGCGCAGGCTGGGCGCGCTCTGGGTAAACAGATCGAGGGTGCCGGTTTCGGCGGCGCGCAACGACATCTGCAACCCTTTTGGCGTCAGCACCAGGCGCGCCCGCACATCGCCCAGATTGGGCAAAGACAACTCCAGTTCGGTGCTCCATTGCCTTGAATCGGGATCGTACGTATTCGGCTGCTGCTCGCCCTTGATCTCCCACAGCATCTCCTGATTCGGCCAGACTTGTCCGGACCATGCCAGATGGTGATTTTCCAGTGTGTGCAACTGCTGCTGTACCAGCGGCAGCAGCTGCCTGTTTATGGATAGCCCGGAGTCGGCGGTATTCTTGGCGGCCTGCGCAGCGCTGGCGTCGCTCGCCTGCGCCTTCATCAGCTGGTTCTGCGGCTCTTCGAGCAATTGCCCCGTGCTGCGTTCGCCGCGTATCCACTGCGCCTGGTGCGACTCGTAAAACAAGCCGCTCTTGCCGATCGCATCGCGCAACGAGCCCGCGAGTTCCTTGGTGTCCATCTGCTGAACCTGCTCCGCGGCGAAAACCGCCTTCCCGCCGGCCTGCTGCACGACCGGCCGCTCCATCGGCAAATTGGCCAGGTCGGACAGCATCCGTGCCGAAGAGCTGATCTTGTCCGGGGTCGGCAGCGGGTTGACCGAGGCGGCGACGCTGAAGGTGATGCGCGGCTGGGTGGTGACGACTTCCAGTTCAACGGTGTCCCCGGCCTTGATGCCGGTCGGCAGCCGCATCTGCAGCGCGGCTCCCGCGACCTGCACCTTGAACAAGCCCTGGCTGACCTCGGATTGCACCATCCCTTGCAGCCGCTGCCCGACCTGGAGCTGCTGTGCGGGCGACTGCGCCGGATCCCGGGCGGCAGGAATCAGCGGCCGGTCGGAGCGGGTGAGGACTTGCAGTGCGCTGATCAGATTGGCGGGCAGCATCGGTTTACCCTGATCGATGGCATCTGGAAAAAATGCGATGCGTGCTCAAGCTCGCCCGGTGCGACTTATTCGCCGTAAGCCTGTTGCAGGCGCTGTTCCTGGCGGTTGCTTTGCATGATGTGCTGCAGTTGTCCCATCCATGCCTGTGTGCGGCTGCGGATATCGGCATCGTCCGCCAGAATCTTGCGGATCAGCTGTATCTTGCGCTGGCGGCTGTGCTCGTCCAGCGTGGATGCCGCATCCTGCGGCTTCATCACTGCGACCTGCCGGCTGCATTGCTGTTCGAGTTCGATTAATTGCTCCCACTCGCCCTGCTGCGCGGCATTGCGCATCCGCTCGGTCAGGGTCGAGAGCGATTCATAGCTGGCAATGACTTGTGCGGCGCTCATGGTTACACCCGGCCATAGGCGGCAAGTTTGTTGTGGCTGGCCGATTGCACCGGACGAACGGCGGCGGGTGCGGGCTGTGCCGAAGGGGCGACGGGGCGCATCGCATTGGCGGCCGGTTGCGCATAGACTTCCGGCTTCCGGGGGGCGGCTTGTGGCATGACTTCGGCTGGCTTGGCGGCGGCCGGCTCGCTGGTGCGAGCGGCGGTCGGGCGGATGCTGTCCCAGGCGCTGCCCAGTTCGGCGATCAGCTTGCTCACCTCGTCCAGTGCCGCGACATCGTTGTTGAGGTTGGCCGACAGCAGGCGCGAGCCCATGTAGTCGTACAGCGCCGCAAGATTCTCAGCCAATTCGCCGCCGGCCTTCTTGTCCAGCGCGGCCTTCAAGCCTTCGTCGATGATGGTGATGGCCTTGGAGATCGCCGCGCCCTTGGCGGGGATGTCCTTGCGCAACATGGCGCTCTTGCCGTTGGCAATCGCCAGCGCGGCGCCCTGGTAGAGCATGGAAATCAGCTTGTGCGGGTCGGCTGCGATCACGCCGGATTCGACGCCGATCTTCGCATAAGATTTGATGGCTGCTGAGACGCTCATGATGCGTTCCTCCGCTTAAAGTGAACTGAGACTGGAAAGTTGTTGCGACAGATAGAGGCTGGTCTGATTCATGCTGCTCAGCATGCTGTCCAATGCGGTGAACTGGGCGCGGTAGCGTGCCTCGACGCTGATCAGCCGCGTCTCGATCGCGTTGCGGCGCTGCCCCAGATCGGTGATTGTCTTGCCTATCCCCTCGGTGCGGCCGGCCAGCATGCCGGTTGGGCCGAGCGCGGCAGTGGCCCAGCCCTTCAACGTGCTGACATAGCCGTTGGCGCCGGTGAACAGTGTGGCGATCTCGTCGAAGTTGCTGCCGATCGCGCTATCGAGACGGGTCTGGTTGATCGCCAGGGTGCCGTCCGCCTGAAAGGCGATGCCCACATCGGAAAGCGTGCGCAGCGTATTGGACGCCTCGCCGGCCGTGGCGCTCAACATGCTGCGCAACTGATTCTGGAAGGTGCGCACCGTGCTGTCGCCCTGCAGGATCGCGCCTTTCTTGCTGACCGGGTCGTAGGCTGAGAGCGTCTTCAATATTCCCGCCAGATCGTTGTACGATTTGACGAAGCTGGACAGCGAGGCGCTCAGCGTGGTCGTGTCGCGCGCGACCGTCAGCGTGATGGGGGTATTCGCTTCGGTGGTCTTGTTCAGCGTCAGCGTCACTCCCTGGATCACGTCCGAAACCGAATTGGAGGTCTTGCTCACCGCCACGCCGTTCACCTTGAGATTGGCGTTGCTCGCGGTGACGGTCTCGGCCAGATTCTGCGTGCCCTGCGGATCGTGGGCCAGCAGGTTGCCGATGTCGGTGTCGCCGGAGACCGTGATCTTCATGCTGTTGGTCTTGCCGAGGCTGCTCGAAGTCAACGCCAGCCGGTACGGCGTGTCGCTGCCGTCGTTGACGATGGTCGCGGAAATGCCCATCTTGGCCGCGTTGATCGCATCGCGTATCCCTTGCAACGTGTTGTTCTCGCTGTCGATGGTGATGGTTTTGGTGCCGCTGCCGTTGCCGGTGAAACCGGTGACGCCCGAATAGGTGCCGCCGGTTCCGGTCTCCGCGTCATAAGGGGTGAAAGTCCCGCCCTCGATGGTGCCGAAATCGAAGCTGATGGTGGTTGTGCCGCCGGCCCCGATGGCGGTGTCGCTTGCCGCCTGTCCTGCGGAGATCAGGCTCTGCGCCTTCGCCAGGCTGGAAACCTCGACCGAATACGAACCCGCCACCGCGGTGCTGACGGCCGAGGCGGTGAAGATGGCGGTGTCGGCAGACGTCGCTTTCAGGGCCTGGAACTTGGATACATTGTCCAGTCCCTGCAGCGCGGTCTGGAAGCTCGACACCGCCCCCTTGATGCTGCCGTAGGCGGAAAGCTGCGCCTGATAGCTCGCCTCCTTGGCATTGAGCTTGTTGATAGGCTGGCGCTCCACCGTCATCAACTGGCTCACGATGGTGTTCACATCGAGATTGGTCGTTGAAGTTGTCGCTTGGGTAGCCATGATGTTTTCCTGTATGCCTCTCTAAATATGCTGCCGCAAACCAAGGACTGGCCAGGCTCGCCTGTTTGCCCCGGGTTGGACCGAGCCGCTGCGGGATGGTGCCTTGTGCATATTATGCATTCCGAGTGTTATATCGGCAAAAGCGCGGGATTCTGTAGGGCCGCATCGCAATTTCTTACTGCCACGGCGCTTCCGCGCTGGCAAGGCGCCGGACTGTTGCCCCGGCAGCGCCGTCTTGTCGCGACGGGATCATCCGGCGCTTGGCTAAGGAAACCCCGATTAAGTCGTCATTCCCGCGAATGCGGGAATCCAGCTTGTTGATTTAACTGGGTTCCCGCTTTCGCGGGAACGACAAAACCATACTTGTTCAGTGCTTCCCTAATTCAGCTTGTTCTTTTCGATCTCGCTCATCGGCGGAGGCGCCTCCTGTCCGCCGGGCTGGAAGTCCCGCAGCATCGCCTTGACCTGCTCCTGTTCGGCGGCGCTCAGGCCGTTCAGCATCTGGGTTTGCACGATCTTTGCGGTGCGCAGCAGCAGATGGGCCAGCTCGATCGCCTGCACGGTCGGCAGGGCCAGGTATTGCTCGGCGCGGCGCAATTCGGGGGCGCCAGCGGTCCTGGACTCGATCACGTTGTGGAAAAGTATCTTGGCAAAGGATGCGCCTAAGGTCAGCTGGGTGTATCCCTCGACGAACAGGGTCGGTGCGGACATTCTTCCCTTGAGGATGAAGTTCGCGTTTTCCAGCGTGTCGTGATCGTTAGGCATGTTCGTTTCCCCTTTGCTCGGTAAATTCGGAAGTGCGCATTATGGCGGCCATTATCCGCTACAAGGCTGCAGCGGGGGCAAAATCCGTTCATTGAGAGCCCCGCAGGGGCATGGCGAACCAGCGGGCGCAGTCCGATGGGATCGGGAAACCGTTTTCGGGGATGGCCAGTCAGGGGGGGCGCGAGGGAGGAGGCGCGAGGGAGGAGGGGCCGGTAATTCTGTTTGGCCTGAGCCCCTGGATTGCTCCGGAGACCCAAGGCGAACAGAACTATGAAGCCCCGTGCGCCGGACGGGCCGGCGCACGGGGCTGCAATCAGGCTTCCTGCGTCAGCAGGAGGCCTTTCTGGAACTGGTCGATCGCACGCGAAATCGCCAGCGCATCTTCCGATGGGAACTGACGGATCACGTCGCCGGTTTCCGTATCCACCAGCTTGACCAATTGCTTCTTGGTCTCGGTATCGACGGAAAATTCCAGGGACTTGTTGGACTGCTTCAATGCCTTGTTGATGTTTTCCACCACGCTCTTCAACTGCTCCGGCGTAGGCTGCTGCTCGGCTGCCGGCTTGACGGCGGCCTGGGGCAGTTCCAGCTGGACGCTGGGTTTCGCCGCGGCGCTTTGCGGGGTGGCCACAACAACGTTAGGCATGCTTTCGCTGGCCGGCCTCGCCGGCTGCGGCGCTTGCGCCATATTGCTGTTGTTCTGGATGAGCATTTTAGTTCTCCTTCATCTCAAGGCCCCGACCGGTTGCCCGGCCGGGGCTTAGACCATGCTTAACGCAGCAGGCTCAACACGGTGTTGGGCAACTGGTTGGCCTGGGCCAGCATCGCGGTACCGGCTTGCTGCAGGATCTGGTTACGGGTCAGTTGCGCCGTTTCGGCCGCAAAGTCCGTATCCTGAATCCGGCTACGCGCAGCAGTGAGGTTCTCGCTGGTTGCGCTCAAGCTGGAGATCACCGACTCGAAGCGGTTCTGCACCGCACCGAAGGTGCTGCGCAGGTTGCTCACCGCAGTCAGCGCGGAGTCGATGCGCTGGATGGTCAGGTTCGCATCTGCCGCAGTCGCAACCGTGGCGGTCGCCAGCGTGCCGGAGTTGGCGGCGAACGACGTAGCGGCGAAGCCCAGCGTGCCTGTTGCCTGCGTGCCGCCCAGCGTCAGGGCGGCAGACGAGGTCAGCACCAGCTTGCCCGCATCGGCGCCGGTTCCTTCGGCCGCATACACGCCGCTGGCATTGGCGTTGATGTAGGTCGCCAGCGCCGCGACGGAGGCGTAGGTGCCTGCCGCTACCGCAGTGCCTGCCACGGTCAGCTCACCCGCTCCCAGCGTCACGCTGCCGGAGGAAGTCCCGGCGGTGCCGGTTGCGAAGCCGAAGCCAGCGGCCGTGGCGTTGGCGTCGGCGCCGGTGATGCTCACCGCAGCCAGCGAGCCGGTCTTTTGGATCGTGATCTGGCCGGGGTTGGTCACGTTGAAGTCGGCGGTGTAGCCGGCTGCAGCGAGTTGCGAGCCGATGGCAGTTGCCACGGCGCCCTGGTCGGCATACAGCGCGTTCAACGTCACCGCGTTGCCGTCGACGAAGAAGGTCGCGTTGGTGGTGGCGACCGGGTCGGCGCCTGCGGTGCCGCTGGCGACGCCGGCGACGACTTCGGCGATCGCCGCATCGGCGTTCGCGTCAGCCGCGGTCACATCGACGGCGGTCGAAGCCACGCCGGTGGTGTTGCGCACGATGGAGACCACCCCGGTACCTTCGTTGGCGGATACGGTGAAGGTTCCACCCAGCGTCGCACCGATGGATGCGGCCAGGCCGGCGTAAGTGCCGTAGTTGGAGTTCAGGTTCACGACCGTGCCGTCGATGGTAAGGCTGGCCGGGTTGCCGGCGCTGGCTGCGGTACCGGCGACGCCGACCGAGTTGGCGAAGCCTGCTGCTACGGCATTGGCGTCCGCATTGGTGATCGCCACGGCCGTGGTGGCCGTGCCGCCGGTGGCGTTGGTGATGATGATGTTGGAGCCATCCCAGGCTGCCGAGTAGCCGGCGCCCAGCGCCGAGGCCTGCATCTTGGCGGTCAGCTCGGCGGCCACGGCGGTGGCATCGGCATTGTTCTGATCCAGGGTGATATTCACGCCATCGATGGTCATGCTGGCGTTGGTGGTGGCAACTGCGGGCGTACCGGCGGTGCCTGCGGAGTTGGCGAAGCCTGCGGCAATCGCGTTGGCATCGGCGTTGGCGATGACGACCGCGGCCAGCGAGCCGTCCTTGCTGATATTGATGTCGCCAGGTGCGTTGATCGTGACGGTGTAGCCCGCGAGCTGCGATTCAAGCTCTGCCTTCAGGCCGGCATCATCAACGACGTTGGTGGTCAGCGTAACGCCGATGCCGTCGACGTCGAACTGGGCCAGGCCGACGCCGGAGAAGTCGTAGGCGGTGACCGTCTGGTTATTGAAACCATCGATCTGCGCGGAGGCCGCGGTGCTGAAGTTGGTCGTCGCACCGGTGTTGTCCACAGCCTGAGGCGTCGAGGTGCCGGGCACATAGGTGACGGCTGCGGCGAAGTTGTTGGTGCTGAAGGTCAGGTCGATGCGGCCGGCAGTGGCGGCGGATCCGGCGGTGCTGAAGTCCAGCGTGCCGGTCGGGGTGACGCCGATGCTGCCGTTGGTTGCGCCGGCGGCGAGCACGCCGGAGGTCGCCTGTGCGATCGCGCCGGTGGCCGAGGTGCGGACGCCGGTGCCCAGGCCTTCGACGCTGATGGTTTCGCCGGCATTCGCGCCGATCTGGAAGGCGGCGGCGGTGAAGCTGCCGTCCAGCAGTTTCTGGCCGTTGAACGAGGTCTGGGTCGCGGTGCGGTCGATTTCGGCCAGGCGCTGCGCGACTTCCAGCTGCAGCGCGGCGCGGTCGTCGGCGGAGTTGGTGGAGTTGGCCGCCTGCACCGCAAGTTCGCGGATACGCTGCAAGTTTTCGGTGACCGCAGCCAGCGCGCCTTCGCCGGTTTGCGCCAGCGAGATACCGTCGTTGGCGTTGCGGGCAGCCTGGTTCAGGCCGCGGATTTGCGTGCTGAAGCGCTCGGAAATGGCCAGACCGGCGGCATCATCCTTCGCGCTGTTGATGCGCAGACCGGAAGACAGACGCTGCAAAGAGGTCTGCAGCGCGCTCTGGGAGCTGTTCAGGTTGCGTTGGGCATTCAGCGACGCGATGTTGGTGTTGATGATTGCAGGCATTTTAATTCTCCTTGGTTTCGGTTCTTAACCCGGCTAATCAGCCGTTTACGCGGGTGAGACGCCCTGGTGATGCAGGCTTTTCAACCTTCGTTGCACCTGTTATCGGTGACTATCGGGGAAACTTTAGGGGGAAATGCACAACAACCGGGGGCTTGCCGTTCCCGAGAGTGCGCCAACCGGTTTCGTCATCGCGAGCCGCGCAGGGGCGTGGCGATCCAGGCTGGGGCTTGTCGTTCCCGCTGGCGCGGGAATGGCGACCGGATCGGCGCATCCTTTTAATCACAGCATGCCCGGTTAATTACAGCATGCCTGGGCAAATCTCGCCGCACCCGGCTATTGCTCCGGGTGCGGGCGCCGTCACCACCCGGTTCTTGCCGGTGTGCTTGGCCTGATACATGGCCTTGTCGGCGCGGCCGATGACTTCTTCCTGGGGTTCGCCGGGGACGCGCTGGGTCACGCCGGCGCTGAAGGTGATCAGGATGCGCTCGTTCTCGTGCAGGAAGAAGCGCTTGGTGAGCTCCCGTTGCAGCCGTTCGACCGTAGTGGCGGCCTCGTGCAGCGGGGTGTCCGGCAGCAGGATGATGAATTCCTCGCCGCCGTAGCGGGCGACCGAGTCGCTGGGGCGCAGCGACTCCTTGATGACGTCGCTCAGGTGGATCAGCGCCTGGTCGCCGGCGTGGTGTCCGCGGGTGTCGTTGAGGCGCTTGAAGTTGTCGATGTCGAGCAGCGCGATGCACAGCGGGCTCTGGGTGCGGTCGGCATGGCCGGCGTCGTGCTCGAAGGCGGCGTCCAGCCCGCGGCGGTTGAGCGCGCCGGTGAGCTGGTCCTCGCGCACCAGTTCGCTGACCTGGCTGAGTTCCTGCTCAAGCTGCCTGATCCGGGTCTCGGATTCCTGTACCTGCTTGCGGGTGCTGACCAGTTCCTCGTGCGAGCGCAAGGCGCTGGTCTGGATGGCCCGGGTGTCCTGCATGATGTCTTCCAGCAGGTGACTCAGGTCGGCCAGATTCTTGGATTTGCTGATCTTCTTGCTGTATCCCTCGATCTTCTGGTGGTAGTCGCCGGTGCTGGCGGTGAGTTCGCCCAGGCGGTCGATGAAGGTGGACATCAGGTTGCGCAGCGTGCTCTTGGCCTCGATCAGGCTCTGCTTGAGCAGGCCCTGTTTGATGATCGCGTCGCGCAGGCCGCGCTCGGCGTCGGCGATGCTGCGCCGGTCGATCGGGTTGGCGATGATTTCCTGCAGGATGGCGACCTGCCCGTGCAGCCACTCCTCGTCCTCGACCATTTCGCCGATGTTTTCCACCAGCAGCCGCAGCAGGCGGATCAGCCCGTCGTGGATCTTGGCCTTGTCGCCCGCGTGCAGTTCCACCTGAATCCAGAAGTGGCGCAGTTGCTTGTTCAGCTCGGCCAGTTGCTCCGGGGTCTGGATGCCGCGCACCTGCTGCACCAGCGGCGGGATCGTCGCGGAAAGTTCCGGCAGCGCGCTGAGCAGGCTTTCCAGCGCCTGCGCCAGCGCTTCCGTGAGTTGCGAGGTCATGCCGCCGGTATTGATCGGCGCGGCGGGCGTCGGGCTCGGGGCGACGACCGCTGCCGCACTCGCAGTTGCGACGGGATGGGCTGTCGCCTCGTGTGGACCGGGTTCGATTTCGGCGGCCGCGGCGGCGACCGGCGTTTCCGCCCAGGAATGTATCAGGCCGGCCAGTTTGTCGAACAGGGTGTCCGGGTGCGAAGCAAAACGCTTCAGGACGGTTTCCAGTCCCTCTTTCTTGCGCGTCAGGGTGATGCCCTTGTGCGGAGTCTCCAATTGGCGCAACAGGTCGCGGATCAGGCCGGCCCAAGGTTTGGCGGGCTCGCCGTCGTCGGCGCCGGGCAGCACCCGCTGGATTTCCTTGAGACAATGCTCCCAGTCCGCTGTTTCGACCGCCTTCTTCAGTACGGCGGCCTGCGCCGCCGTTTGGGGATGTCGGGCCAAGTGCTCGGCGAACTGGCGGAGGACTCTGGCCGCGCCCGCCGTGTCGTTGACCGGAACGCCGCTGATCTCGGCATAGATCCGGGCGTAGTTGTCCGGGGTGGGCGGCGTCTTGTGCGACGCCAGCTTGATCAGCGTTTCGCGGGCGAGGTCGGAGGGGTTGGCGGAGGGTTTGCTCATGTTTCCTCGGGCAGGGAGACGGCAGGGGTCATTTCTTGGCTTCGACCAGATCGTGTGCGATGGCGTAGTGTACGGCTTCGGCGTTGTTGTTGAAGCCCATTTTTTCCAGCATGCGGGCGCGATAGACGCTGACGGTCTTGGGGCTGACCACCATGATCTCGGCGATCTCGGTCAGCGACTTGCCCGAGGCCATCAGGCACAGCGTCTGGTATTCGCGATTGGACAGCGTCTGGTGCAGCTGTTCCTGCGATTCGCCGATCAGGTTGCTCAAGAGCTGTTCGGCCAGCGCCGGGCTGATGTATTTCTTGCCGCCGACGACCTGGTGGATCGCGCCGACCAGTTTTTCCGGCGCGCTCTGCTTGTTGATGTAGCCCATCGCCCCGGCCTTCAGCGCGCGCAGGCCGTACTGGTCTTCCGGGTACATGCTCAGCACGATGATCTTGATGTCGGGCTGCTCGGACTTGAGCTGCTTGAGCACGTCGATGCCGTGCTTGTCCGACAGCGAGATGTCCAGCAGCACCAGGTCGAACTTCTGTTCGCGCGCCATGTTGATGGCCTGCATGCCGGTCTCTGCCTCGCCCTTGATGTGGAATTCCGGATTCTCTTCGAGCAGCATGATCAGGCCCTTGCGGATCAGCGCGTGATCGTCCACAACCAGGATGTCGATCATATCGGCTCCCCGCCGAACAAGGTCTTCTGCGGCGTTTCCTCCGGCAGCGGGACGAACACCGCGATCTGCGTGCCCACGCCCAGCGTGCTGGCGATCTTGACTGTGCCGCCCAGATGCGCGACGCGCTCGTGGATGCCGCGCAGCCCGAAGGAGTGCGGCTTGTCGCGCGCGGCCTCGCTGAAACCGACACCGTCGTCCGAGACGATCAGCTCGAGGTGGTCCGCGCCCTTGACGATCTCGATCTGCACATGCGCGGCCTGGGCATGTTTCAGGATGTTGTTCAACGTTTCCTGGCATACCCGGAACAGCGTGATCGTATAGGCCTCCGGCAGGTCGATACTTTCCTGCGACTTGATGATGGTGCAGGGGATGCCGCTGCGCTTGCTGAATTCCTGCGCCTCGATCTCGATTGCGGCGATGATGCCGAAGCAGTCCAGGAAGCCGGGGCGCAGGCGGTGGGCCAGATGGCTGGCCGAGGTGATCGCGCGGTTGACCAGTTCCTCTATGGTTCTGGCCTTCTCGGTCAATGTGGGATTGTCCTTGGGCAGGCGCTGGATCAGCCACAGCAGATCCATGCGCATCGCGGTCAGCAGGCTGCCGATCTCGTCGTGGACCTCGCGCGCGATGCGTAGCCGCTCCTGCTCCTTGGCGTCCTGGATGTGCGAGGAGAGTTCCAGCAGCTGCTGCTGGACGCGCTTGACCTCCAGTTCGCCCAGCTTGCTCTGGGTGGTGTTGAGCACGATGCCTTCCCAGCGCACCGCGCCTCCCTGGGTATCCTGCGGGGTGGCGCCCAGGCTGATCCACTTGGTCTCGCCGTCGGGCAGGGTGATGCGCCCTTCCCAGTTCCAGAAGCACCGGGTCTGTGCGGAGATTCGCATGCTTTCCAGCAGGGGCTGGATGTCCTCCGGGTGGATCAGGGCGAGGAGGCGTCCGGTGTCGGCCTGGAGCTCGACGGCCGTGATGCCGAGCAGCGGCTGGCAGCCTTCGCTGACGTAGGGGAAGGTGAAGCCGCCGTCCTCCTGCAGTTCGATCTGGCAGGCCATGCCGGGAAGGCTGGCGATGAAGCCCTGGAGTTTGTCCGGGGCGGGGCTGGCCGGTGGGTTGGGTGTGGCTTTCTGCATCGGGTCGATCGGGATGATAGGGTTGCGCCGCTCTTTTATGTTGGATGGATCAAGTGTGGAGATGGCCATTCCGGGATGTCGAACGGTGGAAAAGGTTACTACACCCGTACCTGTGCCAGCAACATCTTGTTCGACCGGCGAAAAATTCTTTACACGGGAAGGGGATTGCTGGAGTATTCGCGCGGTACGCGCAATCCATAAAATATACGCAAGGGGGAAAAGCATGACGAGTATCAAGGTGGCTACAAGGTTTGGCGAACTGGAAGTGAATCCGTCGCAGATGATCGTCTTTCCGCACGGCGTTCCGGGCTTCGAGCAGAGCACGCGCTGGATGTTGTTCCACGAAATCGACGAACAGGGCAACTGGGCCAACGGCATGGTGGTTTACCTGCAATCCCTCGACGATGGCGATGTGGCGTTGCCGCTGACGGATCCGACGCTGTTCGGGTTCAATTACGAGCTATCCCTGTCGGACGACGAAGTCGCGGAACTGAAGCTGGAGGAGCCCGGTGATGTCATGGTACTCACGACGCTGTCCGTCAGGGCGTCGGCGGAAAACAGCGGAACCCGACCGGGGATTGCCGACATGTACGCCAATATCGCCGCGCCCATCCTGATCAATGCCAAGTCGCGTATCGGGCTGCAGAAGATATTGAGCGGCAAAAAGGCGGGACAGGTTCTGGTTTGAGGCGGCTTGTTCCATCGCGTTTCCGGAAGGCGTCCCTGGCCGGATTTATGGTAAGCTGCGCGCCACTGTAGTCGATCCTGTTCATTGAGCCGTTCATTCATGTCTTCCGCTTCCGCAGCTTCATGCGCACAAGCTCTGGTGCGCCGCGAAATCCTCGATTTGCATGCCTATCATGTGCCGGATAGCGCGGGCTACATCAAGCTGGATGCGATGGAGAATCCCTACCCTCTGCCGCAGGAGTTGCGAGACGAAATCGCTGCGGCGGTGGCCGATGCCGCGATCAACCGCTATCCGGATCCCGCCGCGACCGGACTGAAGGAAAAAATACGCGCGGTTGTCGGATTTCCGCCGGGCATGGACGTGTTGCTGGGCAACGGCTCGGACGAGTTGATCCTGCTGCTGGCGCTGGCGCTGAACAAGCCGGGGGCGACCTTGCTCAGCGTGGAGCCGTCGTTCGTGATGTACAAGATGATCGCGACGTTCACCGGCATGCGCTACGTCGGCGTGCCTCTGGTTTCAAACTCGGGGACGGCGGATTTCTCGCTCGACCTGCCCGCAACGCTTGCGGCAATCGAGCGCGAACAGCCCGCGCTGGTGTTCCTGGCCTATCCGAACAATCCGACGGGTAACCTGTTCTCCGCGGATGCGGTCAGGCAGATCATCAAGTCCGCCCCCGGACTGGTGGTGGTTGACGAGGCCTATTACGCATTCGCCAGCGACAGCTTCATCCCGCACCTGGCCGATTATTCCAACCTGCTGGTGATGCGCACCTTCTCCAAGCTCGGCATGGCGGGCCTGCGGCTCGGCTTTCTCGCGGGTAGCACGGCATGGCTGGAGCAGCTGGAGAAACTGCGCTTGCCGTATAATGTCGGTGTCCTGCCGCAAGCCGTTGCGTGCAAGCTGCTCGACCACCATGAGGTGTTGCTGCAACAGGCAGAGCGAATCAGGCTGGATAGGAGCAGCCTGTTTCGGGAGTTGCAGGCAACCGCTGGCGTTCTGGTCTATCCCAGCGAGGCGAATTTCCTGCTGTTCCGCGTGGCGAACGCGAATGCGGTGTTCGACGGCTTGAAGCGGCGCGGCGTGTTGATCAAGAATCTGAGCGGCGGGCATCCGATGCTGAACGATTGCCTGCGCGTCACGGTCGGCACGGCCGATGAAAACGAGAGATTCATGAACGCATTGAAGGAAAGCCTGGATAATGAATAGCGAGTTTCGGTGGGGACTAACCTTCAGGTTATGTCGTAACCAGAATGCGAAATTCATGGCTGCATTGCAGGATATTCTCAACCAACCCGCATAAGGCGAATCATGCGCAGCGCAACAGTGTCACGCAACACCCTCGAAACCCAGATCAGCCTCGAACTGAACCTGGACGGCAGCGGCAAGACCCGGTTCGACACCGGCTTGCCCTTCCTTGAGCACATGCTCGACCAGATTGCCCGTCACGGCCTGGTCGACCTGGAAATCGATGCCAAGGGTGACCTGCACATCGACGCGCACCACACCGTCGAAGACATCGGCATCACTCTGGGGCAGGCGTTCAACCAAGCGATCGGCGACAAGAAGGGCTTGCGCCGCTACGGCCATGCCTATGTGCCGCTGGACGAGGCGCTGTCGCGTGCGGTGCTGGATATATCCGGCAGGCCGGGGCTGGTGTTCAACTGCGACTTTGTGCGCGACAATGTCGGCGATTTCGAGGTCGACCTGATCAACGAGTTCTTCCAGGGCTTCGTCAACCATGCGCTGGTGACGTTGCACATCGACAACCTGGCCGGCAACAACGCCCACCACCAGGCCGAGACCATCTTCAAGGCGTTCGGCCGCGCGCTGCGCATGGCGCTGGAGCTCGATCCGCGCATGGTCGGCTTGATGCCTTCCACCAAGGGAACCCTGTAAGTCAGATGGTCGATATCGCGGTCGTTGATTACGGAATGGGCAATTTGCGCTCGGTCGAGCAGGCCTTGCGCAAAGTCGCCCCCGCCAGGGATGTCGTCGTTACGGACGATCCTGAAATGGTTGCCGCGGCGCGGCGCGTGGTGTTTCCGGGACAGGGGGCGATGCGCGACTGCATGCGCGAAATGGACATGCGCGGCCTGCGTGCTGCAGTGCTGGATGCGGCCCGCAACAAGCCGTTCATGGGCATCTGCATCGGGTTGCAGATGCTGTTCGAGCACAGCGCCGAAGGCGATGTGCCTGGGCTGGGTGTGCTGCCGGGCGAGGTGCTGCGTTTCGCTCACGACCTGAAGGATGCGCAGGGCGACAAGCTCAAGGTGCCGCACATGGGATGGAACCGGGTGCGCCACGGCGGGCATGTGCTGTGGGAAGGCATTCCTCAGGACGACCGTTTTTATTTCGTGCACAGCTACTATGTGCAGCCCGGCGATGTCGCGCTGGTACAGGGTACGAGCGACTATCCGCAGCCCTTTGTCTGCGCGGTGGCAAAGGACAACCTGTTCGCGGTGCAGTTTCACCCGGAAAAGAGTGCGGCGGCTGGCCTGAGGCTGCTGCAGAATTTTATCAACTGGAATCCCGCCTGATTTTTACCATGGATACTTCTACCCTGATCATCCCTGCAATCGACCTCAAGGACGGCCAATGCGTGCGCCTGCGCCAAGGCGAAATGGAGGGGGCGACCGTGTTTTCCGACGATCCGACCGCGATGGCCAGACACTGGCTGGAACAGGGCGCGCGCCGCCTGCATCTGGTGGATCTGAACGGCGCGTTCGCCGGCAAGCCCAAGAACGAGGCGGCGGTAAAGAGCATCGTCGAGGCCGTGGGCAGCGAAATTCCCGTGCAGCTCGGCGGCGGCATCCGCGATCTGGAAACCATCGAGCGTTATCTGGATATCGGCGTCAGCTACGTCATCATCGGCACCGCAGCGGTCAAGGTGCCGGGCTTCCTGCACGAGGCCTGCGACGCCTTTCCCGGCCACATCATGGTCGGACTCGACGCCAAGGGCGGCAAGGTCGCGGTGGACGGCTGGTCCAAGCTGACCGGTCACGACGTGGCTGATCTGGCGCAACGTTTCGAGGGCTACGGCGTGGAGGCGATCATTTACACCGACATCGGCCGCGACGGCATGATGACCGGCGTGAACATCGAAGCGACCGTCGAACTGGCGCGTCCGCTGCATGTTCCGGTCATCGCCAGCGGCGGCATCACCAACCTCGACGACGTGCGCAAGCTGTGCGCGGTGCGCGGCGAGGGCATCACCGGCGCGATCACCGGCCGGGCGATCTACGAAGGCTCGCTGGATTTCAAGGCGGCGCAGGCTCTCGCCGACGAACTGGCTCCCAAGATTTGATGTTAGCCAAGCGCATCATTCCCTGCCTGGACGTCACCGCCGGCCGCGTGGTCAAGGGCGTCAGCTTCGTCGAACTGCGCGATGCCGGCGATCCGGTGGAGATCGCGCGCCGCTATGACGAGCAGGGCGCGGACGAACTGACCTTCCTGGACATCACCGCCAGTTCGGACGACCGCAGCATTATTTTCCACATCATCGAGAGCGTGGCCTCGCAGGTGTTCATTCCGCTGACCGTGGGCGGCGGCGTGCGCGAGGTGCAGGACGTGCGCAACCTGCTCAACGCCGGTGCCGACAAGGTCAGCATCAACACCTCGGCGGTGCTCAACCCGCAACTCGTGGCGGATGCTGCCGGGCGTTACGGTTCGCAATGCATCGTGGTCGCCATCGACGCCAAGCAGGTCGCGCCAGGTCGATGGGAGGTGTTCACTCACGGCGGACGCAAGGCTACGGGCCTGGATGCGGTCGAGTGGGCGAAGAAGATGCAGTCATTGGGCGCGGGCGAAATCCTCCTGACCAGCATGGATCGTGACGGGCAGAAGAACGGCTTCGACCTGGCGCTGACTCGCGCCGTGACCGATGCGCTGGAAATCCCGGTGATTGCCAGCGGCGGCGTCGGCAACCTGCAGCATCTGGCCGACGGCGTGAAGCAGGGGGGCGCCGATGCGGTGCTGGCCGCCAGCATTTTCCACTTCGGCGAATACACCGTGCAGCAGGCGAAAGAATATATGGCTGGACAGGGCATCGAGGTGCGGTTATGAGCGAGGGCTGGCTGAACAAGGTTAACTGGTCCGACGACGGTCTGATCCCCGCCATCGCCCAGGACGCCGAGACTGGCCGCGTGCTGATGGTGGCCTGGATGAACCGCGAGGCGTTGCAGCTGACCTGGCAGAAGAACGAGGCGGTGTACTGGTCGCGTTCGCGCAAGAAGTTGTGGCATAAGGGCGAAGAGTCGGGCCATGTCCAGAAGGTGAAGGAAATCCGCCTGGATTGCGACGGCGATGTGATATTGCTGCTGGTCGAGCAGCAGGGCGGCATTGCCTGCCACACCGGACGCGAGAGCTGTTTCTACAACCGGCTCGAGCAGGGACAGTGGGTGGAGGTGGATGCGGTATTGAAATCTCCCGACGAAATCTATAAAAGATGAACCGAGATGGACAGGACGAACGCTGAGATACTGCAAAGGCTGACCGAAACGCTGGAGGCGCGCAAGGGCGCTGCTCCCGAGTCTTCCTATGTTGCGAAGCTATACGGCAAGGGCGACGATGCGATCCTGAAGAAGGTGATCGAGGAGGCGGGAGAGGTGCTGCTGGCGGCGAAGGACGGCGACAAGCAGCATCTGCTGTACGAAGTGGCCGACCTGTGGTTCCATTGCCTGGTGCTGCTGGCGCACAAGGGCCTGAGCGCTGACGAGGTGCTGCAGGAACTGGCGCGGCGCGAGGGTGTCTCGGGAATAACGGAAAAGGCCGGGCGAAAGTGAGCGACTGTATTTTCTGCAAGATAGTTCGGGGCGAAATTCCTTGTCGCAAGGTGTATGAGGACGACGAGGTGCTGGCCTTCCATGACATCAATCCGGTCGCCCCGGTGCATTTCATGCTGGTGCCGAAAATCCACCTGGCATCGTTGCTGGATGCGGACGAGTCGCATGCGGGGCTGCTGGGCAAGATGCTGCTGCTGGCGTCCAGGCTGGCGAAGGAGCAGGGTCTGGAGAGCGGTTTTCGCACCGTCATCAATAGCGGTCGTGGCGGCGGCCAGGAGGTGTTTCATTTGCATGTTCACGTCATCGGCGGCGGCAATATCCCGCCTATGGTCAAGCGAAGCTAATCATTTAGGGGGACATCATGGGTTCGTTCAGTATCTGGCATTGGTTGATCGTGCTGCTGGTCGTGGTGCTGGTGTTCGGCACCAAGAAGCTGCGCAGCCTGGGCAGCGACCTTGGGGGGGCGGTGAAGGGGTTCAAGGAGGGTATGCGCGAGGACGAGTCTTCTCCGCCTTCGCCGCCTTCGCAAGCCGGTCGGGTCATCGAGGGCGAAGCGAAACCCAAGGAATGACCGGGGCGACATGTTCGATATCGCGTTCTCCGAGGTGGTAATCGTCATGCTGGTGGCGCTGGTCGTCATCGGCCCGGAACGCTTGCCCAAGGTGGCGCGGAATATCGGCAGGGTGTGGGGGCAGGTGCAACGCTATGTTCACCGGGTCAAGAGCGACATCGAGAATGACCTGGCGCTCGAAGACGCGCGGCAGATGCAGTCGCGCATTCATCAGGAGATTGACGCCGCGGGCAAGTCCTTGCGCGAGGATGGCAAGACGCTGGAGCAACACATCCTGCAGGCCCGGCACCGGATGCAGGCGATCCCTGAGGCGCAGCCTGACGCTCCCCGTCCTCCGGATAATCCGGCCTGATGGCTACCAGCGAAACCCTGATCGCGCATTTGCTTGAATTGCGCACCCGGCTGCTGCATGCGGCAGCTGCGCTGTTGCTGGCGTTTCTCTGCTTGTTCCCCTGGGCTGCCGATCTTTACACCCTTCTGGCGCAGCCGCTGCTGGAAAAGCTGCCCCGGGGCGGGCAAATGATCGCGACCGGGGTGACCACGCCATTCTTCGTGCCAATCAAGGTGGCGATGATGGCGGCCTTCCTGATTGCGCTTCCCTATATCCTCTGGCAGATGTGGCGTTTTGTCGCCCCGGGCCTGTATGAGCATGAGAAGCGTCTGGTCTGGCCGCTGGTGCTTGCCAGCACGCTGCTGTTCTTTGCCGGCATGGCATTCGCCTATTTCGCGGTATTCCCGGTCGTATTCGGCTTCATCACCGGGGTAGCCCCGCAAGGCGTCGCGGTGATGACCGACATCGACGAGTACCTGGGATTCGTGCTCGGCATGTTCATGGCGTTCGGCGTCACCTTTCAGGTGCCGGTGGCGGTCATCGTGCTGGTTCGCATGAGGGTGGTCACGGTCGAGAAGCTGCGCGAGATCCGATCCTATGTCGTGGTCGGAGCCTTTGTCGCCGGCGCGATCTTCACTCCGCCCGACGTGGTTTCGCAATTCATGCTGGCGATCCCGCTGTGGCTGCTCTATGAGGCAGGGATCGTCATGGCCAGCTGGCAAACCGGGCGGGACTGACTCGCAGTCGGCCTTACCTGCGCGGAGTGGCGGGGACGGGACGCTTTCCTATCTTCAATTTCAGGCTGGTCGCCGCGCCGTTGCGCATCAGGTGGACCGTCACCATCTTGCCGGGCGGCAGGTTGGCAACGGTTTCCAGCATCATGCTCCAGCTGTCTATGGCCTTGTCGTCGATTGCAATCAGGATGTCCCCGGTCTTCACGCCCGCCCGTTCGGCAGGGCTGTTGCGTATCACCTCGGTGATCAGCACCCCTTTGACGTCGCCCAGCCTGAACGATTCGGCCAGTTCCGGCGTCAGTTCCTGCACGCCCGCACCTATCCAGCCTCGCGTAACGGAGCCGTGCTGGATGATCTGCTCCATGGTCTTCTTTGCGGTGTTGGCGGGAATTGCGAAACCGATGCCCAGCGAGCCGCCGTTGGGCGAATAGATCGCGCTGTTGATGCCGATCAGGTTGCCGTCGGCGTCCACCAGCGCGCCGCCGGAGTTGCCCGGATTGATCGCAGCGTCGGTCTGGATGAAGTTCTCGAAGGTGTTCAGCCCGAGGTGGTCACGCTTGAGCGCACTGATGATGCCCATCGTGACGGTCTGGCCCACGCCGAAAGGGTTGCCGATCGCCAGCACCATGTCGCCGACCTTGGCCTGTTCCGGGTGGCCGAATGTGATTGCCGGCAGCGCGTCCGGCAGGTCTATCTTGATCACGGCCAGGTCGGTCTCCGGATCCGAGCCGACGACATGCGCACGTGTCGTGCGGCCGTCGGCCAGCGCGACCTCGATCTGGTCGGCGGCTTCGACCACATGGTGGTTGGTCAGGATGTAGCCATCCGGGCTGACGATCACGCCTGAGCCGAGGCTGGAGTTGCTTTGCGGCTCGCTTTCGAGCTGGTCGCCGAAAAAGAAGCGGAAGCGCGGATCGTCCAGAAAAGGGTTGATCGGGGCCTTGACGACGGTGCTGGTAAATACGTTCACCACCGCAGGCATCGCCTTTTGCGCAGCGCTGCTCAGTCCGGCGACCGGCCCCTGCCGGACTTCGGATTGAGGCGCATCTTCATACAGCGTCACCACGCCGCTGCGTGCGGCATTCGGCAGCAACTCCGGTTTCAGCGTGTGGACGATGAACAGCAGCGCCAGTGCGATGGTGACGGTCTGGGAGAACAAGAGCCAGTGTTTACGCATGTTATGATCGATCCGTTTGCTTCTGGATTAAGGGAGATTCATGCTGCTCGAAGAACTGCGGAATTATAACGCAAGCCTGCTGCAAACCGCCTCGTTCAAGGACTATTGCCCCAACGGGCTGCAGGTGGAAGGGCGAGCCGAGGTGAGGCGCATCGCGACGGCGGTAACCGCTTCGCAGCAGGCGCTGGACGAGGCGATCGCCTGGGGGGCGGATGCGATTCTGGTGCATCACGGTTATTTCTGGCGCAACGAGGATGCCGCGATCACCGGCATCAAGAAGCGGCGGATTGCGCAGCTGCTGCGCAACGACGTCAGCCTGCTGGCTTATCACCTGCCGCTGGATGCCCACCCGGAGCTGGGCAACAACGCGCAGCTCGGCAAGCTGCTGGGACTGGAGATGCAGGGACGCTTCGGCGAGCAGAACATTGCCTGTGTGGGGGCGCTAGCGCAGCCGCAAATGTTGAGCCGGTTCGCGCTGCAGGTCGCTCATGACCTGCAGCGCGTGCCGCAGGTGATAGGCGATGGTACCCGGAATATTCGGCGGGTCGCATGGTGCAGCGGCGGCGCGCAGGGCTATTTCGAGGCAGCAGTCGCCCAGGGGGTGGATGCCTACCTCACCGGGGAAATCTCCGAGCAGAGCTATCACCTGGCGCAGGAGAGCGGGGTGGCGTTCATCGCCGCCGGACATCATGCGACCGAACGCTATGGCATCCAGGCGCTGGGTAACCACCTTGGTGGGCAATTCGGGTTGGAGCATCGCTATTTCGAGTCAGGCAATCCGGTCTAGGCGGGGGACTCTCCAATAGCCCGACAGAGGGGCTGTCTGGCATGCTTTATTAGCCTATTATTATTTGCTGTAATTGAAATCGTTGCGTAACATCTGTCCGTTTGCTGACAGACGGCCAACGATGGGGAGGATGGATGGGGCGCATGGCAGAGTTTGAGTTGCTTGTGGTTTATCCGTTCGGATGTTTCAGAGGTTTTTTTCAGGGGGGAGCATGAGAATAAAGACGTTGTTGGTTGGCGCCGTTCTGGCGTTGTTGTCCGGTAACGCACTTGCCACAGATGGCGCCCAAACCGCGGCGATGAAAGTTCTGGGAAGCGAGGAAGTCAGTTTCAAGAACGATGTGATGCCTATCCTGGAGGATCACTGCATCAGCTGCCACAAGCCGGGCGGCAAGGGGCATGCCAAGAGCGGCCTGGATCTGACTTCATACCAGGGCTTGATGAAGGGGACGATCTACGGTCCGGTAGTCATTCCCGGCAACAGCGAAGTGAGCACGTTTACCAAATTGCTGACCGGTACCAACAAGGGGTTGAAGATGCCCATGGGGCTGAACTCGGCAGGCACGCTTGACCGCCAGTACATACTGATCATGCGCAAGTGGGTCGCCCAGGGCGCGCGGAACAACTAGTCGAGCGGGAAACAGTTAATTTGTAATTGCGGCGGATGCCGTCCATCGGACGGGACGCCGCTGGCATGGGGTTTGAGTTGGGGAGCCAAACCCTGGGTGGCCCGAAAGCAATAACTACAAGGGCAGACAGTGCTGCAGTAACCTCCATTATCTGACGGCGTTCGGGGTGATCGGATCGATCTCCGGGTGCGTCGTTGCGCATATGTACTAACTTTAAGGATGAGGTCATGACTGATAAAGTTGATCACAACAAGCGGCGCCTGCTGCTGGGTGCCACAGCTGCGGCAGGCGGTGTTGCGGCGGCCGGCGCCGGCGCGCCGTTCGTATTGAGCCTGATGCCCAGCGAGCGGGCCAAGGCAGCCGGCGCGCCGGTTCAGGTCGATCTGAGCGCGATCGCTCCGGGTACGATGATAAGCGTGGAGTGGCAGGGCAAGCCGGTATGGGTCGTGCATCGCACGCCGGAAATGCTGGCAATGCTGTCCAAGCACGACGCCGAATTGGCCGACCCGGCCTCCGATGTGCCGCAACAACCCGAATACAGCCACAATCCGGCCCGTTCGATCCGGCCTGAATTCCTGGTGGTGCTGGGCATCTGCACACACTTGGGTTGTTCACCGACGTTCCGCCCGGAAATTGCTCCGGCCGACCTTGGCGCCAACTGGGCGGGCGGCTGGTTCTGCCCATGCCACGGTTCGCGTTTTGATCTGGCCGGACGCGTGTTCAAGGGCGTTCCGGCGCCGACCAATCTGATCGTTCCGCCGCACAAGTACCTGAGCGAGAACACCCTGCTGATCGGGGACGATAGCAAAGGAGGCGCAGCATGAAGAAGCAACTGACCAAACTGCTCGGCTGGGTCGATGAGCGCTTCCCGCTCACCGCGCTCTGGAAGGAGCATGTCTCCGAATACTATGCGCCCAAGAATTTCAACTTCTGGTATTTCTTCGGCTCGCTGGCGCTGCTGGTGCTGGTGATCCAGATCGTCAGCGGCATCTTCCTGACGATGAACTACAAGCCGGACGCGCTGTTCGCCTTCGCTTCCGTCGAATACATCATGCGCGACGTGCAATGGGGCTGGCTGCTGCGCTACATCCATTCCACCGGCGCCTCGATGTTCTTTGTGGTGGTTTACCTGCACATGTTCCGCGGCCTGATGTACGGCTCCTACCGTGCGCCGCGCGAACTGGTCTGGATCATCGGCATGGTCATCTACCTGATGCTGATGGCCGAGGCGTTCATGGGCTACCTGCTGCCATGGGGGCAGATGTCGTTCTGGGGCGCGCAGGTGATCGTCAACCTGTTCTCCTCTGTTCCGTTCGTCGGGAACGACCTGTCGATCCTGATCCGCGGCGACTTCGTGGTGTCCGACACCACGCTGAACCGCTTCTTCGCGCTGCACGTCATCGCAATCCCGCTGGTGCTGGTGCTGGTCGTGGTTGCGCACCTGGTTGCGCTGCATGAAGTCGGCTCGAACAACCCCGACGGCATCGAGATCAAGAAGCACAAGGACGCCAACGGCAAACCGCTGGACGGCATCCCGTTCCACCCCTACTACACCGTCAAGGACGCAGTGGGCGTGGTCGGCTTCCTGATCGTGTTCTGCGCGATCGTGTTCTTCGCGCCGGACATGGGCGGCTATTTCCTGGAGTACAACAACTTCGTGCCGGCCAACCCGATGAAGACTCCGGAGCATATCGCGCCGGTGTGGTATTTCACGCCGTATTACGCGATCCTGCGCGCGGTGCCCCCGATGTTCGGCTCGCAGTTCCCGGGCGTGGTGGCGATGGGCGTGGCGACGGTGATCTTCTTTGCGCTGCCGTGGCTGGATCGCGGCAAGGTCAAGTCCATCCGTTATCGCGGTCCGATCTACAAGGCGTTCCTGGCTGCATTCGTGGTGAGCTTCGTCGGTCTGGGCTATCTCGGCCTGATGCCCGCGACGCCGACCTACACGATCATCTCCCAAGTGCTGTCCGTGGTGTACTTTGCATTCTTCTTCCTGATGCCCTGGTATACCAAGATCGACAAGTGCAAGCACGTGCCCGACCGCGTGACGAGCTAATAGACAGAAAGGTTAGCTGACATGAAAGCAATCAAGAAACTATGGATGCTGGTGTTGCTGATGGCGACGCCGGCGCTGGCGATCGCCAGCGGTGCGGAAGTTCATCTGGACAAGGCCCCGGTGAACCTGAAGGACCAGGTCTCCCTGCAGCGCGGCGCCAAGCTGTTCACCTCCAGGTGCCTGGCTTGCCACAGCGCTTCCTACATGCGCTACAACCGCCTGCACGACATCGGCATGACGGACGAGCAAATCAAAAAGGATCTGGAATTGCCCGAGGACGTCAAGCTGGGCTCCACGATGCAGGCGGCGATGGACGCCAACTCGGCCAAGATGGCCTACGGTGTTGCCCCGCCGGACCTGAGCGTGATTTCCCGCTCGCGCAGCGCGGACTGGCTTTACACCTATCTGCGCAGCTTCTATCTGGACAGTTCGAGTGCGTCCGGCTGGAACAACGTGGTTTTCGACAAGGTCGCCATGCCTCATGTGCTGTCCGACATGCAGGGTGAGCTGGCCTACACCGGGGAAGGGCATGACAGGAAGCTGCAGCTGACCACTCCGGGCTCGATGACCCCGGCGGAGTATGACTCTGCGGTTGCCGACCTGACCAACTTCATGGTGTTCATGGGCGAGCCGGCCAAGCTGGTGCGCTATAACCTGGGCATGATCGTCATCGGTTTCCTGCTGGTCCTCTTCGTGCTGGTCTATGCGCTGAAGAAGGAAATCTGGAAGGATGTCCACTAAGTCGTTGAACTATAGGTTATATCGACTATTGCTGTTGAATTTCGCGCCCCGAATGTGGTAATTTCGCGGCTCGTTTTTCCGAGCGCCAATGCGGCGGAGCCATAGGCTCCGCCTTTTGGTTTTCTAACTGGCTGTTTTACAGGTTGTTTTTTTATGATGCGACTCTATTCGGGCACGACCTGCCCATATTCCCACCGCTGCCGTATCGTGCTGTTCGAGAAGGGCATGGATTTCGAGGTGATCGACGTGGATCTGATGAACCGCAGCGAAGACCTTGCGGTGATCAACCCCTACAACAAGGTGCCGGTGCTGGTCGAACGCGACCTGATCCTGTACGAAGCCAACATCATTAACGAATACATCGACGAGCGCTTCCCGCACCCGCAGCTTATGCCGCCCGATCCGGTGATGCGCGGCCGCGCGCGCCTGTTCCTGCACCGTTTCGAGCAGGAGCTGTACAGCCAGGTGGACGCGATCGAGCAGAACGCCAAGACCGCCGACAAGGCGCGCATCGCGATCCGCGACAACCTGACCCAGCTGGCGCAGATCCTGACCAAGCAGAAGTTCCTGCTGGGCGACGAGTTCTCGATGCTGGACGTGGCGATCGCCCCGCTGCTGTGGAGGCTGGAGCACTACGGCATCCAGATGGGCAAGGACGCCGCGCCGCTGATGAAGTATGCGGAGCGCCTGTTCTCGCGCCAGGGCTTCATCGACGCGCTGACCCCCTCCGAAAGGGCGATGCGCAAATAATGGGCGACCTGTCGACGCGGCCCTACCTGATACGCGCCATTTACGAATGGTGCGAGGATGGCGGCCTGACGCCGTACCTGGCGGTGCGGGTCGATGAATACACCGAGGTGCCGCCGGCCTACGTCAAGGACGGCGAGATCGTGCTGAACCTGAGCGCCGAAGCGGTGCGCAACCTGGAACTCGGCAACGAGTACATCACCTGCGCCGGACGCTTCGGCGGCGCGCCGTTCGACATCATCGTGCCGGTCGGCGCGGTCATCGGCATCTTCGCCAAGGAGACCGGGCAGGGGCTGGTGTTCCAGCCGGGGGAGCATCCTTCGCCGCCGGATTCGGACGGCGATGCCTCGCCCCGGCCCAGGCCGCACCGCCCGCAACTGAAGATCGTCAAGTAATCCCGCAGGACGTAACGAAAAAAGCCGCAACTGCGGCTTTTTTCGTTACGGGAACCCCGGTTTACGCGACGGAGGGAAGCAGCGCTGCCTGCATTTTGCCCAGCGCCTTCTGCTCGATCTGGCGGATGCGCTCTGCCGACACGTTGAATTCGGCGGCGAGTTCGTGCAGCGTCGCTGCCTCGCCCTCGTTCAGCCAGCGCGCCTCGACGATGCGGCGGCTGCGTTCGTCCAGGCCGTCCAGAGCCTGCGCCAATCCCGAAGTCTGCATGCGTTCGCGCTCGGCGGATTCCAGCATGCGTGACGGCTCATGCTCGTCGCTGTCGGCCAGATACTGGATGGGCGCGTAGCTGTCGTCCTCGTCGCCGACAGCCGGCTCCAGCGCGACCTCGTGGCCGGCGAAGCGGGCTTCCATCTCGACCACGTCGTGTTCGCTGACGTTCAACTGCTGCGCGATCTCGGTGACCTGTTGCGGCTTGAGCGGCTCCAGCCCCTGTTTCATGCTGCGCAGGTTGAAGAACAGCTTGCGTTGCGCCTTGGTGGTGGCGATTTTCACCATGCGCCAGTTGCGCACGACAAACTCGTGAATCTCGGCGCGTATCCAGTGCAAAGCGAAAGACACCAAGCGCACGCCGCGATCCGGATCGTAGCGCTTGACCGCCTTCATCAGGCCGATGTTGCCCTCCTGGATCAGGTCGGCCTGGGGCAAGCCGTAGCCGGCATAGCCGCGCGCCACGCTGACCACCACTCGCAGGTGCGACAGCACCAACTGGCGCGCTGCGTCCAGATCGCTCTCGTTCTTGAAGCGCGTTGCCAAGTCGAACTCCTGCTCCTGCGACAGAACAGGAAAGCGATTCACCGCCTGGATGTAACTCTCCAGGCTTCCGACGGCGGACGGTACGGGAAATGTCATAGCTGTATTCATGGCGTTTCCTCCTTTGCGGGGAATTTTAGCACTCATGCTGCTTGAGTGCCAAGACGGGATTCTATGTATTACTGCGACCCGATCCGCGACAGGTGGCGCGCCACAGACAGCCATGCGCCCAGCCAGCCGAGGTAGAGCGAGAACAGCAGCAGAGAAAGGCTGTCGCCGGGAGCAAGCGGTTGCAACGCGAACTGGCTGGCATAGAGTCTGGAAAGCTCGCCGAGCGGGGCGTTGAGCAGCAACAGGCTGGAGCTGACGATGGCCCAGGCGGTGAGGCCGCCCAGCAGCCCCTGCACTGCGCCGAAATACAGGAAGGGGCGGCGGATGAAGCCGTCGGTCGCGCCGATCAGGCGGGAGACCTCGATCTCGTCGCGCTGGGTGAGGATCTGCAGGCGGATGGTGTTGAACGTCACGGCCACCAGAGCGATGCTGAGCAGGCTGGCGAGAATCAGCGCCGCAAGGCGGCCGAAGCGGAGCAGCGCTTCGAGCTTGTGGGCCCAGGCGGAATCGAGTTGCGCCTGGTCGACCCGTGGCAGTCGCGCCAGTTCGTCACGCAGCGCGTCCAGCGCATCGGGTGCGGTCTGCCTGGGCGAGACGATGAAGGCGTCCGGCAGCGGATTCTTTTCCAGGCTCCCGATCACATCGGTCAGGCCGGTGCTGTGCTTGAGTTGTTCCAGCGCGCGGTCGCGCGGGACAAATTCGATGCCGGCGATCGCCTCGTTCGCCTTCAATTGACGGTGCAGTTCGGCGATATCGCTCTCCTGTGCGTTCATCGACAGGAACAGGCTGATCTGCGGCGTGCCGGAGAATTGTTCCATCAGTCCTTGGGCGTTCTTCAGCAGCACATACATGCCGGTCGGCAGGCTGAGCGCTATGCCGATCACCAGGATGTTGAGCAGCCCGCCCACTCTGGAGGCGAACATGCGGCGCAATACCGCGCGCAGCAGGTCGAGGTGTTGCCTCATTGCAGCAATTCCCCCTGTTTCAGCGCCAGGCGGCGTACTGCGCCGTCTTGCAGCACGCTTTCGTCGTGGGTGGAAATCAGCAACGTGACGCCGACCTGATGGAACGAACGGAAGATGTCCATGATCTCGTGAGCATAGGCCGCATCGAGGTTGCCGGTAGGCTCGTCGGCGAGCAGGATGGCGGGCCGGTTGACGATGGCGCGCGCGATGCACAGCCGCTGCTGCTCGCCGCCGGAGAGCGCGATGGGATTGGCCTTTTCGCGCTTCAGCAGCCCGACCTTGTCCAGTGCTGCGCGCACCCGTTTCGCGCTTTCGCGATGATCGAATCCGCAGATCTGCAGCGGCAGCAGCACGTTGTCGAACACGTTGCGGTCGAACAGCAGCTTGTGGTCCTGGAACACGATGCCGAGGTTGCGGCGCAGATAGGGCAGCGCACGGGCGTTCAGCGCGCCGACGTTCTGGTTGTTCACCAGCACGCTGCCGGAATTCGGGCGCTCGATTCCTGCGACCAGTTTGAGCAGCGTGCTCTTGCCCGCGCCGGAATGGCCGGTGAGGAACACCATCTCGCCTTCATGGACGTCGAACGAGACGTTCTTCAGCGCCTCGTAGCCGCCGGGATAGCGCTTGTTGACCTGGTTAAAGCTGATCATGCGTCCAGTCCGAGCAGCGCCGTGATGAAGTCTTCCGCGACGAACGGCCTCAGATCGTCCAGTCCCTCGCCCACGCCGATGAAGCGCACCGGGATTGGATGGGCTTTGGCGATGGCCGCGATCACGCCGCCTTTGGCGGTGCCGTCGAGCTTGGTCAGAATCAGGCCGGTGACGCCGAGCGCCTCGTCGAAGGCCTTGACTTGGGAGAGGGCGTTCTGGCCGGTGTTGGCATCCAGCACCAGCAGCACTTCATGCGGAGCCTCGGGCAGGGCCTTGGCGATCACGCGCTTGACCTTCTTGATCTCCTCCATCAGGTGTGCCTGCGTGGTCAGGCGTCCGGCGGTATCGGCCAGTACCACGTCGATCTTGCGCGCCTGCGCGGCCTGCACCGCATCGAAGATCACCGCGGCCGCGTCGCCGCTCTGCTGGGCGATCACCGTGACGTTGTTGCGCTCGCCCCAGGTCATCAGTTGTTCGCGCGCCGCGGCGCGGAAGGTGTCGCCGGCGGCGAGCAGCACCGACAGGCCCTGGCCCTGCAGGTATTTCGCGAGCTTGCCGATGGAGGTGGTCTTGCCCGCGCCGTTGACGCCGCACATCATGATGACGTAAGGCTTGTGGGAACCGTTTGTTTGATCGGGCCGGGCCTGCAGCGGCTGCGCCAGCGGTTGCAGCAGTTTCAGCAGGCATTCGGCCAGGGCTTGCTTGAGTTGCTCGGCCTCGGTGAGGCGCTGTTCGCGCACGCGGTGGCGCAGGTCGGCCAGCAATGCGTTGGTGGCGGTCATGCCGACGTCCGAGGTGATGAGGATGGTTTCCAGCTCCTCGTACAGCTCTTCGTCGATCTTGCCGCCGCGGCCGAGCAGGTCGGCGATCTGGTTGCCGGTGCGAGCCAGCCCGGTCTTCAGGCGCTCGATCCAGCCGCCGTCCGGTTTGGCTGTCGTGGGTTCGGGCGAGTTCTTTTTCAGGAAGCTGAACATTTGATGGGCGCTGGAATTAGATGATGCCGGAAAAATATCGCATAATGCGCGCGGCATTTTATGCCGATTACACCTTGAAGGGCTAGGGATGATGAGGATTTATCTGTTTTTTGCCGCACTGTTTCTGTGCGCCGCCGCGCAGGCCGAGGTGTTCGAGCGCACGCTGGCGAACGGCCTCAAGGTCGTGGTCAAGGAGGACCGACGCGCGCCGGTGGTGGTGCAGCAGATCTGGTACAAGGTGGGCAGCATGGACGAGCGCACCGGTGTGACCGGCATCGCGCATGTGTTGGAGCACCTGATGTTCAAGGGCACGCACAGCGTGCCGGCGGGCGAGTTCTCGCGCCGCATCGCAGCCGCTGGCGGGCGCGAGAACGCCTTCACCAGCTACGATTACACCGCCTACTTTCAGCAGTTGCACAAATCGAAACTGGCGCTGGCGATGCAGCTTGAATCGGACCGCATGCGCAACCTGAACCTGACTTCGGCGGACTTCGAAAAGGAGGTGCGTGTGGTGATGGAGGAGCGCCGCTGGCGCACCGAGGACGAGGCGCATGCGCTGTTGTATGAAAAGATGATGGCGACGATCTTCCAGCAGCATCCCTACCAGCATCCGGTGATAGGCTGGATGAGCGACCTGGAGTCGCTGACCGTGGGCGACGCGCGTGCCTGGTATGCCCGCTGGTATGCGCCGAACAACGCCACGCTGGTGATCGCCGGCGACGTGAAGGCGGCCGAGGTATTCGCGCTGGCGCAGAAATACTACGGCCCGATACCGAAGCGCGCGTTGCAGCCACGCCGGGATTACGACGAGCCTGAGCAGCTCGGCATCAAGCGCCTGGTGGTGAAGGCGCCGGCCGAACTGCCTCATCTGGCGATGAGTTTTCGTGCGCCGGTGCTGCGCGACCCGCAGACCGACTGGAAGCCCTACGCGATGGAGATACTCGCGGGCGTGCTGGACGGCAACGAATCGGCGCGCCTGAACAAGCGGCTGGTGCGCGAGCAGCAGGTCGCCAGCAGCGTCGGAGTCGGCTACGACTCGTTCGCGCGAGGCCCCGGGCTGTTCACGCTGGAGGCGACGCCGAGCGCAGGCAAGACGGTGATCGATGTCGAGATCGCGCTGCGCCGCGAGATCGAGCAGGTGGCGAAAGAGGGCGTCAGCGAGGATGAGTTGCGGCGCATCAAGGCGCAGGTCATGGCGGCCGAGGTGTACAAGCGCGATTCGCTGTTCTACCAGGCGATGCAGATCGGCCAGCTGGAAAGCCTGGGGCTGGGCCATCGCGCCGTGCCGTTGATGCTGGAGAAACTGCAGGCGGTTACCGCCGGGCAGGTGCGGGAGGTCGCGGAAGAGTTTCTGCGCGACGACAACTTGACCGTCGCGGTACTCGATCCGCAGCCCCTTTCCGGCAAGCCCAAGCAACCGCCACAGGGGATCAATCATGCTCATTAGGAATAGCGCCGGATTGCTGGCACTGTGTTTCGCAACGGCCCTGGCTCATGCTACCCCGGTCATCCAGCACTGGCAGAGCGCCGGCGGCGCCAAGGTGCTGTTCGTCGAGAATCACGACATTCCGATGCTCGATGTGGCGGTGAGTTTTCCCGCCGGCAGCAGTTTCGATGCGGCCGACAAGGCCGGCCTCGCGGGACTGACCCATCACCTGCTCGACCTGGGGTCAGAGGGGCTGAGCGAAGACGACGTGGCGCGCGGCATGGCCGACATCGGCGCGCAGTTCGGCGGCAGCTTCGACCAGGATCGGGCCAGCGTGTCGTTGCGCACGCTGAGCAGTCCGGCCGAGCGAGACCGTGCGCTGGACATCATGGCGCGGGTGTTGCAGCGCCCGATGTTTCACGAGCAAATCCTGGCGCGCGAGAAGGCGCGCGTGGTCGCTGCGTTGAAGGAGGCCGAGACCAAGCCGGACAGCATCGCCGGCAAGGCGTTCGACAAGGCGGTGTTCGGTTCGCATCCCTATGCGCAGCCGGTATCCGGCGAAATCGCCAGCGTGGAAAAGCTAACCGTCCAGGATTTGCGCGGCTTCTATGCTGCGCATTATCGGACGGACGGCGCGGTGGTTGCGATCATGGGCGATGCGACCCGAGAGCAAGCTGCGGCGATCGCGGAGCAGCTGACCATGCTGCTGCCGGACGGCGGGACACCGGTCATCCTGCCTCCGGTCGAGACGAGGATAGAAGCCAGCGAGCGGCGCATTGCGCATCCGGCCAGCCAGAGCCACATCCTGATCGGCGCGCCGGGCATGGCGCGCACCGATCCGGACTACTTCCCGCTGTACGTCGGCAACTACATCCTCGGCGGCGGCGGTTTTGTGTCGCGGCTGATGAACGAGGTGCGCGAGAAGCGCGGCATGGCGTACAGCGTTTACAGCTATTTCATGCCGATGAAGCAGCCGGGTGCATTTCAGATCGGCCTGCAGACCAAGAAGGAGCAGGCCGATGAGGCGCTGCAGGTGGTGCGCGCCACGCTGGCGGAATTCATCGCCAAGGGACCGACGGAGAAGGAGTTGGTCGCGGCCAAGCAGAACATCGTCGGCGGCTTCCCGCTGCGCATCGACAGCAACCGCAAAATACTCGATTACCTCAGCGTGATCGGCTTCTACGGCCTGCCGCTGACTTACCTTGAGGACTTCTCGGGCAGGGTCGAGCGGGTCGGCGTGACACAGATCCGGGAGGCGTTCGCGCGCCACCTCGATCCGCAGGCCATGGCGACAGTGATTGTCGGCGCGCCCGAGTCAACCGCCCCCCAAGAGGCAGCGAAATAAACAAGGTTCGCATCATCGGCGGCGAGTTGCGCAGTCGCGTCATTACCTTTCCGGACGCCGAGGGGCTGCGCCCGACGCCGGACCGCGTGCGCGAAACGCTGTTCAACTGGCTGGGCCAGACGCTGTACGGACGCACCTGCCTGGATCTGTTTGCAGGTAGCGGCGCGCTGGGCTTCGAGGCCGCGTCGCGCGGTGCAGAGAGCGTGACCATGGTGGAGAAAAATCCGGCCGTGGCGCGGGCGCTGCAGAATAACCTTAAAAAGCTGGGGGCTTCTAACGTTTTCGTTCATGCGCAGGATGGGCTAGAATTCGCCCTTCGCGATTCGCGGCGCTACGACGTGATCTTCCTGGACCCGCCTTTTGCCGGCGATTATTTGCCGAAGCTGCTGGATATCCTGCCGCAACGGCTGAACGCGAATGGCCTGCTGTATGTCGAGGCCGGCGCGGCGGTCGAGGTGCCGCCGACATTGCAAGTGAAAAAGTCCGGCAAGGCGGGGCAGGTGCATTACCAACTATTGGGCATTCAGCAGTGATTAAAGTCGTTTATCCGGGCACTTTCGACCCGATCACGCGCGGGCACGAAGACGTAGTGCGCCGCGCGGCCGGGCTGTTCGGCGAGGTCATCGTAGCGGTCGCGGAAAGCCGGGCGCATACGCTGTTCACGCTGGAGGAGCGCGTGGACATGGCCCGCGAGGTGTTCGCCGATTTCGCCAACGTGCGCGTCGAAGGCTTCAACGGCCTGCTGATGAACTTCGTGCAGGCGCAGGATGCGCGCGTGGTGTTGCGTGGCTTGCGCGCGGTGTCGGACTTCGAGTACGAGTTCCAGCTCGCGGGAATGAACCGGAACCTCTATCCCGAGGTCGAAACACTGTTCCTGACGCCGGCGGAGCAGTACACGTTCATCTCGGCGACGATGGTGCGCGAGGTGGCGCGCTTCGGCGGCGATGTCGGCAAGTTCGTCTCGCCGACGGTGGCGGCAAGGTTGCAGCAAAAATATTAGATTGATTTGTAAATGAGGAGAGAAGCATGGCACTGATAATTACCGACGAATGTATCAACTGCGACGTGTGCGAGCCCGAGTGCCCGAACGACGCGATTACCCAGGGCGACGAGATCTATGTGATCGATCCGGACAAGTGCACCGAGTGCGTGGGCCATTACGACGCGCCGCAGTGCGTCGAGGTCTGCCCGGTGGACTGCATCCCCAAGGATCCGGCTCACGAGGAAACCGAGGAGCAGTTGCGCGCCAAGTACGAGCGACTGGTCGCCGCCAAGGGCTGATCCACCCCCTGCCGCACCGCAAGCCGCACAGCGAACCTGTGCGGCTTGTGCTTTTCAGGCGTCGAGCCGGTATAATGCGCGACCCCGAATTTACCCGATAGGAGAACGACATGCCTATTTACGCCTATACTTGTTCCAGCTGCGGTGCGCAGAAGGACGTGATGCAGAAAATGAGCGATGCGCCGCTCACTACATGCCCCGAGTGCGGCAAGGAGACCTTTGCCAAACAGCTGACCGCCGCCGGCTTCCAGCTGAAGGGCAACGGTTATTACGTCACCGACTTCAAGGATAAGCCCAAGGCCGAATGCGCGCCTTGCGCCAGCGCGGGCTCCTGCCCGATGGCAGGCTGAGCCTGGATGAAGAAATACCTCATCACCGGACTGCTGGTCTGGGTTCCGCTCGGTATCACTCTGTGGGTGCTGAATCTGACCATTTCCACGATGGATCAGACGCTGCTGCTGTTGCCGGAACATTGGCATCCGGACAGCTGGCTGCCGCTGCATGTCCCCGGCCTTGGCATCATCCTGACCTTCGGGGTGGTGCTGCTGACCGGTTTGCTGATTCGCAACGTGTTCGGCCAGCGGCTCTGGGAGCAATCGGAAAAGGCGATGCTGCATGTGCCTTTCGTCGGCAGCATCTACAAGGGCGTGAAGCAGGTCAGCGACACGCTGCTGTCGGGCAACGGCAACTCATTTCGCAAGGTGCTGCTGGTGCGTTATCCGCATCCGCAGGCCTGGTCGCTGGCGTTCCAGACCAGCGTGCCGGGAGATGTGGGCGCTTGCCTGGATGAGGAGCACGTTGCGGTGTTCATTCCCACGACGCCCAGCCCGGTGAACGGGTTCTATTTCTATGTGCGCAAGGCCGATACCATAGAGCTCGACATGAGCGTTGACGTCGCGCTGCGTACCATCGTATCGATGGGCGTGGTCGCCACGCCCGGAACCGCACAGACGGAAGCCATGCGGTCGCAACAGATTACCAAGCAAGACTAACCACCAAGAATCCGAACCATGCGAACTCATTACTGCGGACTCCTCAACACCGACCAACTCGACCAGACCGTGAGCATTTGCGGCTGGGCGCACCGCCGCCGCGACCACGGCGGGGTGATCTTCATCGACCTGCGCGACCGCGAGGGCTTGGCCCAGGTCGTGTGCGACCCGGATCGTCCGGAGATGTTCAGGATTGCCGAATCGGTGCGCAGCGAATTCGTGTTGCGCATCACCGGCAAGGTGCGCCGCCGTCCGGAGGGCACGACCAATCCCAACATCACCAGCGGCGAGATCGAAATCCTGTGCCACGAGATCGAGGTGCTGAACAGCGCCGTGACGCCGCCGTTCCAGCTCGACGACGAGAACCTGTCGGAGAACGTGCGCCTGACCCACCGCGTGGTCGACCTGCGCCGTCCGCAGATGCAGAAGAACATGATGCTGCGCTACAAGGTCGCGATGGCGTTCCGCCGCTTCCTCGACAGCCGCGGCTTCATCGATATCGAGACGCCGATGCTGACCAAGTCCACGCCGGAAGGCGCGCGCGACTATCTGGTGCCGTCCCGCGTGCATCCGGGCGAGTTCTTCGCGCTGCCGCAGTCGCCGCAGCTGTTCAAGCAGATGCTGATGGTGGCCGGCTTCGACCGCTACTACCAGATCACCAAGTGCTTCCGCGACGAGGATTTGCGCGCCGACCGCCAGCCGGAATTCACCCAGGTGGATATCGAAACCTCGTTCCTGACCGAGCAGCAGATCACCGCGCTGATGGAAGAGCTGATCCGCACGGTGTTCAAAGAGGCGCTGGACGTGGATCTGCCCAACCCGTTCCCGCGCATGACCCATGCTGAGGCGATGGCACGCTTCGGTTCGGACAAGCCGGACCTGCGCGTGACGCTGGAGCTGACCGAGGTCACCGACATGGTGAAGGATGTCGCGTTCAAGGTGTTCTCCGGCGTGGCGAATTCCGAGAACGGACGCGTGGCTGCGTTGCGCGTGCCCGGGGGAGCTGCGTTCACTCGCGGCGAGATCGACGAGTACACCAAGTTCGTCGGCATCTACGGCGCGAAGGGTCTGGCCTACATCAAGGTCAACGACGTGACCCAGCTCAACGAGACTGGCCTGCAGTCGCCGATCGTGAAGAACATTCACGAGGGGGCGCTGAAGTCGATCATGCATCACACCGGCGCACAGAACGGCGACATCATTTTCTTCGGTGCGGACAAGGCCAAGGTCGTCAACGATGCGCTGGGCGCGCTGCGCACCAAGATCGGCCACGACAAGGGCTACGTCAACGGCAAGGCGTGGGAGCCGCTGTGGGTGGTGGACTTCCCGATGTTCGAATACGACGACGAAGCCAAGCGCTGGGTCGCCTGCCATCATCCGTTCACCTCGCCTAAGGACGAGCACATCCAGTATTTGGAAACCGATCCCGGCAAGTGTCTGGCCAAGGCTTACGATCTTGCCTTGAACGGCTGGGAGTTGGGCGGCGGCTCGGTGCGTATCCACAAGGAAGAAGTGCAGAGCCTGGTGTTCCGCGCGCTGAAGATCGATGCCGAGGAGGCGCAGCTGAAATTCGGCTTCCTGCTCGACGCGCTGCAGTACGGCGCGCCCCCGCACGGCGGGCTGGCATTCGGCCTGGACCGCATCGTCACGATGATGACCGGCGCCGAGTCGATCCGCGACGTGATCGCCTTCCCCAAGACCCAGCGCGCGCAGTGTCTGTTGACCCACGCGCCATCCTCCGTGGACGAGCGCCAGTTGCGCGATCTGCATATCCGCCTGCGCCAGCAGGTGCAGACCACCGCGGAAGTGGCCAAGGAATAAACGATGCAGCGCCACTTGCGCCTGTGGCTGCTGGCGCTGCTGCTGTGGTTGCCGCAGGCCCAGGTTCAGGCGCAGGATGGCCGGGGGGAACTTCCGGTCATCGCCAGGGCCGAACTTCCCGCCGAGGCGCGCGAGACGTTGCGCGCGATCGAGCGGGGCGGGCCGTACGCCTATGAGCGCGACGGCACGGTGTTCAGAAATTACGAACGGGTGTTGCCGCGCCAGCCGCGCGGCTACTATCGCGAATACACGGTGAAAACGCCGGGTTTGCGCCATCGCGGCGCGCGGCGCATCGTATGCGGAAAGGTGCCGGAGTGCTATTACACAGCCGACCATTACAAGACATTCAAACGTATCAAAGAGCAGCAATGAATCCGCTGGTACAACAACTGAATGACGTCGTTGCCGCGGGCAGCTACACGCTCGTTTGCAGCGAGGACGAATTGCGCGCCGCCGCCGTCGAGGCCGGCTTCGCGCTGTTCGCTGCCGATCTCAAGGGCGTCAAGGGCAAGCAGAATCTGCTCAATGCGTTGGCGCGCGCAGCCGACTTCCCCGATGAGTTCGGCGCGAACTGGGATGCGCTGGCCGACGACCTGTGCGACCTGTCCTGGGCGGGGAATGCCTCCGGTTACATACTGCTGCTGCGCAATGTCAGCGACACCTTCGGCCTTTCCGCGAACGATCGCGAGATCGCGCTGGACATCCTTGCCGACACGACCGTGTACTGGCGCCAGCGCAACAAGGCATTCTGGATATTCTTCGTGTAATGGCGCAATACAAACAGCCGGTCTCGGTGCTGGTGGTGATCCATACGGCGAGCCTCGACGTGCTGTTGCTGGAGCGCGCCGACCATCCCGGCTACTGGCAGTCCGTCACCGGCAGTTGCGAGCCGGGAGAGGCGCTGATCGACACGGCGATCCGCGAGGTGCGCGAGGAGACCGGCATAGACGCCGGTCAATACGAGCTGGCCGACTGGCAGACACAGAACGTTTACGAAATCTACCCGCACTGGCGCCATCGCTACCAGCCCGGCGTCACCCAAAATACCGAACATGTGTTCGGCCTGCAACTGCCGAACCGGGCCACAGTCAGACTTTCCCCGCGCGAGCATCTCGGCTTCCGGTGGCTGCCGCTGGAAGAGGCTGCCGACAAGGTGTTCTCGCCAAGCAACCGCGCGGCGATATTGCAACTAGCGGAAAGGGCGAGCCATGCCAGATAACATCATTCCCATCGCCTACGACCGTCCCGATGCGGCGAGATCGACTTGCAGCACCGCGCAGGCCTGGGCGAGGCGTCCGCAGGAACCAAGCCCGGAGCAGAAGGCGGAACTGGTCGCCCGCATCAAGCGCCTGCTGAAAGAGCAGAACGCGGTGCTGGTGTCGCATTACTACGTGCATCCCGACCTGCAGGACCTCGCCGAAGAGACCGGCGGCATCGTGTCCGATTCGCTGGACATGGCCAACTTCGGCCATAAGCATCCGGCCCAGACCATCGTCGTCGCCGGCGTGCGCTTCATGGGCGAGACTGCGAAGATACTCAATCCCGAGAAGCGCGTGTTGATGCCGGACCTCGAAGCGGAATGCTCGCTCGATCTCGGCTGTCCGGCGGATGAGTTCGCCACGTTCTGCGACGCGCATCCGGATCGCACCGTGGTCGTGTATGCGAACACCAGTGCGGCGGTGAAGGCGCGCGCCGACTGGATGGTGACCAGCTCGATCGCGCTGCCGGTGGTGAAGCATTTGATGGAGCGCGGCGAGAAGATACTGTGGGCGCCGGACCGCCACCTCGGCAGCTACGTGCAGGAACAGACCGGTGCGGACATGCTGCTGTGGCAGGGCTCGTGCATCGTGCACGACGAATACAAGGCGAAGGAACTGGTCGACATGAAGGTGCAGCATCCGGGCGCGCTGGTGCTGGTGCATCCCGAGTCGCCGCGCGCGGTGGTCAAGCTGGCCGACGTGGTCGGTTCGACCACGCAGCTCATCAAGGCGGCGCAAGGATCGTCCAACAAGGAATTCATCGTCGCGACCGATAACGGCATCCTGCACAAGATGCGCACGCTGTGCCCGGGCAAGGTCTTCCTCGAAGCGCCGACCGCGGGAGCGGGAGCCAACTGCACCAGCTGCAGCCATTGTCCGTGGATGGCGATGAACGGGTTGCAGAGCCTGGCGGAGGTGCTGGAAAGCGGCAGGAACGAGATCCATGTCGATCCGGCGCTCATTCCGCGCGCGGTGCGGCCGATCAAGCGCATGCTGGACTTTGCGCAGCGGATCAAGCTGCCGACCAGCGGTATCGGCAACGCGTGATACTGAAGGAACCGAGATGAGCGGCAACGAGAACAAGCAGACCGGCGCGCAGAAGACCGCGCGCAACCCGATCAAGATCGTGCCGTTGCAGGAGCGTCTGCGCAAGCCGCAGTGGATACGCGTCAAGTCCGGCAGCGGGCAGGGCTACCACGATGTCAAGCGCATGCTGCGCGAGAACCAGCTGCATACGGTGTGCGAGGAAGCGTCATGTCCGAACATCGGCGAATGCTTCGGCAAGGGCACCGCCAGCTTCATGATCCTCGGCGACGTGTGTACGCGCCGCTGCCCGTTCTGCGACGTCGCGCACGGCAAGCCGTTGCCGCCGGATCCGGAAGAGCCGCAGAATCTCGCGCGCTCCATCGGTCTGCTGAAGCTGCGCTACGTCGTCATCACCAGCGTGGATCGCGACGACCTGCGCGACGGCGGCGCGCAACACTTCTCCGACTGCCTGCGCGCGATCCGCGCCAGTGCGCCGGACACCCGGCTGGAGACGCTGGTGCCGGATTTTCGCGGCCGTCTCGACGCCGCCCTGGACGCGATGGCGAACGACCTGCCCGACGTGCTGAACCACAACCTCGAGACCGTGCCGCGCCTGTATTCGCTGGCGCGCCCCGGCGCGGACTACACCCATTCGCTGAAGCTGCTGAAGGAATTCAAGGCGCGCTTCCCTCAGGTCGTTACCAAGTCCGGCCTGATGGTGGGGCTGGGCGAAACCGATGACGAGGTGCTGGAAGTGATGCGCGACCTGCGCGCGCACGACGTGAACATGCTGACGATAGGCCAGTACCTGCAACCCTCCGACGGCCATCTGCCGGTGCTGCGCTATGTGCCGCCCGAGACTTTTGCGATGTACGAGCGCGTCGCGCGAGAGGTGGGTTTCAGCCATGCAGCCTGCGCTCCCATGGTGCGTTCGAGCTACTTCGCAGACGAACAGGCGAGCAAGGCGGGCGTGTAAGGAAGGTCGTTACTCTCGCCGTTTCCCGCTCAACACAAACATTCCGACCAGCAAGCGGATCGCGCCATAACTGAGGCGCGCCAGCAGGCGCTGCCATAAACGCCTGCCCGACGGATTCACGGTCTGCCCGTGCCTTGCGATCTCGTCGAGCAGACTGGCGCGCAGTTCCTGCGCGAAACCGGCATCCTGCACGACCAGATTGGCCTCCCTCGCAAGCCACAGGCTGTACGGATCGATGTTCGACGATCCGACCGTCGCCCAGACGCCGTCGATTACCGCGACTTTGGCATGCAGGTGGCTGGCCCGGTATTCGTATATCTCCATGCCGGTGGCGTGCAGCCTGTCGTAAAGCGCCTGCGTCGCGTAATGCTGCACCCAGTATTCCACGCGCCCCTGCAACAGCAGCACGACGCGCACCCCGCGTTTGGCGGCCTGGATCAGCGCGCGGCGAAACGTGCGCCCCGGCAGGAAGTAGGCATTGGCGATCAGGATTTCCTCGCGCGCGCCGGCGATGGCACGCAGGTAGGCGCGTTCGATGTCGCGGCGATGGCGCAGGCTGTCGCGGATCAGCAGGGCGACGGGCGCATCCGGCGGTGAACTGTCCTGCCTGGCGAAGCGCCGGTTCAGCACCTTGCCGCGCCGTCGCAGGGTCGCCCAGGATACCGAGCCCCAGAGTCGGCGCATGGTCGCATGCACATCTTCCGCCAGTTTGCCCTGGACGCGCACCGCATAGTCGAGCCGGGGTTCGGAGAAGCCGCCGTGCGGAGGGATGTCGTCGATGATGTTGATGCCGCCGACGAAGGCGACATCGCCGTCGATCGCCGCCAGCTTGCGGTGCAGGCGGTGCAGCCGGCGGCGGCGGCTGCGCTGCAGGGTGAACGGCGAGATTGCGCGCCTGAACCACTGCACCTCGACGCCGGCGGTGCGCAATTCGTCGATCCAGTGTTGCGGCAACTCGGCCGAGCCGTAGCCGTCCAGCAGCAGTCGCACCGCCACGCCGCGGTCGGCTGCACGCCGCAATGCCTCCGAGACCATATGTCCGCTGCTGTCGGCGGCGTAGATGTAGGTTTCGAGATAGACCGAGTGCCGGGCCGCATCGATGTCGGCGCACAGTCGCGGGAAATAGTCCGCGCCGTTGCGCAGCAGTTCCAGACGGTTGCCGGCGACCAGGTGCGCAGCGTTCATGCGTCGGGCCCGCCGTGCCACATCAGCCGAGCCGATAGCGCGGCATGGTCGGACAGCCGCTGCCATGCGCCGCCGACATGCACCTCGCTGTGCGCCACGCCGAAGCCGCGCACATAGATGCGGTCCAGCCGCAGCAGCGGCAGGCGCGCCGGGAAACTGCGCGCCGGTGCGCCGGCTTGCAGATGGAATACGTCCTGCAAACCCAGTTCGTGCGCCAGCGTCGAGCTCATCCGGTTCTGCCAGTCGTTGAAGTCGCCCGCGACGATCAGCGGGGCATCGGACGGGACAGTGTCTCGCACGTGATCGATCAGCGCGCGGGTCTGCTCGCGCCTTCCGCGCGCGAACAGCCCGAAATGGGCGCACAGGCAATGCACGCGCCTCCCGTCGGCCAGTTCGATCTCGCCATGCAGCAGGCCGCGGCTCTCGAAACGGTGTGCGGAGACATCGCGGTTCTGGCATTGGACGATGGGGAAGCGGCTGAGAATGGCGTTGCCGTGATGCCCGGCCTCGTATACGGAATTCTTGCCGTAGGCATGGTGCGGCCACACTGAGCCGGCGATGAACTCGTGCTGGGCCTCATCGGGGTAATCGTTGCGGCGTTCGGCATGGCGGCGGTGTTCGCCCTGTACCTCCTGCAGGAACACGATGTCGGCATCCAGTTCGCGCAGCTGTTCGCGCAAGCCATGCAGCACGACGCGTCGGTTGAAGTGCGAGAAGCCCTTGTGGATGTTGTAGGTGGCGATGGTCAGCGTGCTCATTTGAGCAGCATTCTTGCCGAACGGAAGATGCTAGGCAAGAGCAAAACAAGGGGGCGTGACGATCCGGCGAATTTTCATCGATTCTTGTCTTGCATGGGACGAAATTCCTGCTGTCTGCTTTTTCGGCGATAGGGATAATGTGCCGATGGGCTGCTTCTGGGGAAGCCCCGAGGTGCTGGTTGGCGCATAACTTCGGGTTCGAGACTCGGGAATTGGCAAGGGAGGGATCGGCAAGCATGAAAAAGGGCTCCGCCATGGCGGAGCCCTTTTCTTCTCACGCGCGAAGATTTACTTCAGCTTCTCGATGCCCAGCATCTTCATGATGCTGCCCTCGTAGAACGGCTCGGACGTGCCCTTCTTCATCTTGCGGATGAAATACTTCTCGAACGCAACCTTGGCCAGGTGCACCCACTTGCCTTCCGAGAACCAGTTCACGTTGCGCGGCGGGATTTGCGGGATCGCGACGAAGGCCACGCCGGTCTCGCCGAAGTCGGCCAGGCAGACGGCGTTCCAGGTGGCCTCCTGGTCGGCCGGCTGGCCGGTCAGGTCGGCGTGGATGTTGTGCACCGTGGCGGTCACCATGGACTCGATCATGTAACCGGTCTTCGGCGTGCCGAGCGGGACCGGGGTCGGCTCGACCGGCGGAATCGCGACGCACACGCCGACCGCGAAGATGTTCTTGTACTTCGCGTTGCGCTGGTGCTTGTCCACGGTGATGAAGCCGCGCGGGTTGGTCAGGCCTTCGAGGCCGAATACCGCGTCCACGCCCTTGAAGGCGGGCAGCATCATGCTGTACTTGAAGGGCAACTCGTGCTTCTTCTTTTCCTGGCCCATGTCATCGTGTTCGGTCACGTACATCTTGCCGTCCTCGATCTTGGTGACCTTGGCGTTGCAGATCCACTTGATGTGCTTGTCGCGCATGTTCGATTCGAGGATGCCGTTGGAGTCGCCCACGCCGCCCAGGCCGAGGTGTCCGATATAGGGCTCGGAAGTCACGAAGGTCATCGGCACCTTGTCGCGAATCTTGCGGCGGCGCAGGTCGGTCTCCATGATGAAGGCGTATTCGTAGGCGGGGCCGAAGCAGGAGGCGCCCTGCACCGCGCCCACCACGATGGGGCCGGGGTTCTTGCAGAAGTCGTCCCATACGTCGTGAGACTTCATTGCGTGGTCGACGTGGCAGACGGAATGGGTATGGCCGCCATGCGGGCCCATGCCCTCGACCTCCTCGAAGGCCAGCTTCGGCCCGGTGGAGATCACCAGATAGTCGTAGGACATCATGGTGCCGTCGTTGAGTTCGAGCTTGTTCTCGTCGGGATGCACGCGTTTGACGCCGGTGGAGTTGAATTCGATGCCCTTGCGCTCCAGATAGGTGCGCACCGGGAATTCGATCTGCTTGCGCTCGCGCCATTTCACGCCGACCCAGGGGTTGGAGGGCACGAAGTGGAAGTTCTCACCGTTGTTGACGACGGTGACCTTGTGGCTCTTGTCCAGCTTGTCGCGCATTTCGTATGCGGCCGGCATGCCGCCGACTCCCGCGCCCATGATTACGATATGTGCCATGTTCTCTCCCCTTATGGTCTGATTGATGAAATGCTGCAACGGCGGAATGGGAACATCCCGCCGCGATGCGCAACCCTCTCATTAGGCGGAATCGACTTCCGCGAGTCTATAACCATATCGGGTGGGTGGCTATATAACCCCGACGGGCTACGTCCGGATCAGCAGCTTGGCAAGTCCTCGTCGTGTCCCTGTTCCTTGGCGAACAGCACCGCGGCCTTGACCCGCGACGACAGGTTGAGCTTGTTCAGGATGTGACGGACATGCTGCTTGACGGTGTCGTAGCTGATATTCAGCGTCTGGGCGATGGCCTTGTTGCTTTCGCCGCGCGCCAGCAGTTGCAGGATCTCGCGCTCGCGCTCGGTCAGCAGTTTGAGCGAACTCTTGGGTTCCTGGTCGGGCTGGTCGCCGCGCAGCAGGTCTATCATCTTGATGGTCATCGACGGTGCGACCACCATCTCGCCGCCGGCGACGCGCCGGATCGCATCGACCACTTCCTCCGGGGCCATGTCCTTCAGCAGGTAGCCGCGCACGCCGGCGCGGATTGCGCGAGCGAGGTCGGTCTCCGAGTCGCTCATCGTCAGCATCACCGCGGGCGTGTCGTATCCCTCGCCGCGCAGCAGTTCCAGCAGCGAGATGCCGTCCAGCGGCTTCATGCGCAGGTCGACGATCAGCAGGTCGGGCTTCTCGTCCAGCAGCTTGCGCAGTTCATTGTGATCCGCAGTCGCCCCCAGCACGCTGAAGCCGTAGCAGTTCGACAGCAATTCGCTCAGGCCGCGCCGGCACAGGCTCTGGTCGTCTACCAGCACCACCCTTAATTTGTCAGTCATTCATCGTTCTCCAGTCGGGCGATGGTTCGGGAAAGAAGAGTTGCACCCGGGTGCCCAGTCCGGGTGTGCTGTCCACGCGGATTTCTCCGTCGATGCGGTGCGCCCGTTCGCGCATGATCATCACGCCGTAATGCCCCTCGACCGGTTCGAAGGTGTGGGCGCCGCCGCCATTGTCCTCGATGGTGAAGACGTAATAGCCGAAGTCGGCGTCGACGAACAGGCGCGCGTGGGTCGCGCCGGAATGGCGTCCGATGTTGGTCAGCGCCTCGCGCACGATGTGGTAGACCTGTATCTCGTGTTCCAGCGGCAGTTCGAGATCGACCAGCCGGTTGTGGTAGTCGAGCACGATGTCGTTGTGTTCGCGGAATTCGGCGGCGAGATCACGCAGCGCGACCAGCAGGCCGCCGGGCGTCAGCTCACAGCGGAAGTCGGCGATCAATTCGCGCGCGCTCTTCTGGGCGATCTCCAGGGCCTCGTCCAGGTCGCGGGCGTACTTTGCCGCCGCCACCTCGTTGCCGTTGCGTATCGCTTCGAGCTGCAGGCTGACGCGCATCCGGGCATAGGTCAGCGTCTGGGCCAGCGAGTCGTGGATGTCGTTGGCGATCTCCTGGCGCGCGGAGAGCCGTTCCTTGCGGCTGATCTCGCGGTTGGCGCGAGTGTGCTCGATCGCGGCGCCCATGACTTCGGCAAAGGCTGCGATGGTGTTTGTGACCTGCTTGGACGCCTCGCGGTGGACGTCGAAGAAGACGGTCAGGATGCCCAGCGCCACCCCCGGCGTGCTAGGGGCTTCGATCGGGGCGGCGACCAGCGACTGGAAGCGGCAGCTGGCATAGCGGCAGTTCTGGCGGGAATCGCAGGCGCTGATGTCGGAGGCGTGGATAACATGTCCGAACGTGGCCTTGTCGCTGGCCTCGCAGTCCAGTTCGACGAAGCTTTCCGCCTCTTCCTGCAATTCGGCGGACAGGCCGGCCGAACCGATGATTTCCAGCGTGCAGCCATCCGGAGAGAGCAGCCGTACCACGCCGGCGGTGGCATTGACCGTGCCGATGATGCTTTCGAGGAAGGTTTCCAGCAATGCGCGCAGTTCCCCGGTGCGCGGCGAGGCGAGTTCGTGGCTGACGCAGGCATTCATTCCGCCGTCCTTGCCGGGCGGAATGAATTCCGGATCGCGCACCCACGAGAAACCGCCGTGGCTGGCGTCGGAGATGGGGATGGCCTTTTTCTGCATCGATTCGATCGTATGGTCCGGAAAAACCGTCCGCCAGACTATGACGGATTCCCCAAAATATCAACACATTAAACAGGGCGGCGGGCTTTCTACCCCATCAGGGTTATGTCTGCCGCCCCCCGATGTGGGTATAGACACCCCGGCGGGCTATTGCGCCTAATAGCGGGGCTCGTAACAGGCCTGCGCCCAGGCGCGGTCTTGCGGGATTGACCGACGCGAACCGGAACCCCATCAAACTATGTCCTCTCCGATACACGACCCGATTTCTTCGCCAGCGCCCGATGCGAAGACTGAAATCAAATCCACGACCTGTTACATGTGCGCCTGTCGCTGCGGCATCAAGGTGCACCTGCGCGACGGCGAGGTGCGTTACATCGAGGGCAACCCCGACCATCCGCTGAACAAGGGGGTGATCTGCGCTAAGGGCGGCTCGGGCATCATGAAGCAATACTCTCCGGCGCGTCTGACCAAACCCCTGCGCCGCAAGCCTGGAGCTGAGCGCGGCGCGAACGAGTTCGAGGAGATTTCCTGGGACGAAACCTTTGCCATCCTCGAAAAACGCCTGTCGCATCTGCGCGCGACCGACCCGAAGAAGTTTGCGCTGTTCACCGGCCGCGACCAGATGCAGGCGCTGACCGGCCTGTTTGCCCGCCAGTTCGGCACGCCGAACTACGCGGCACACGGCGGCTTCTGCTCGGTGAACATGGCCGCGGGCATGATCTACACCATCGGCGGATCGTTCTGGGAGTTCGGCGGCCCGGACCTGGAGCGCGCCAAGGTGTTCTACATGATAGGCACCGCGGAAGATCATCACTCCAATCCGCTGAAGAGCCAGATCGGCGAGTTCAAGCGCAACGGCGGGCGCTTCGTCGCGATCAACCCGGTGCGCAGCGGCTATGCCGCCATCGCCGACGAATGGATCCCGATCAAGCCCGGCACCGACGGCGCACTGATTCTTGCGATCATCCGCGAGATCATCGCGCTGGGCCTGTACGACCGCGACTTCCTCGCGCGCTATACCAACTCCGGCCAGCTGGTGAACCAGCAGCCGGGCAGCAACGAGTTCGGCATGTTCGTGCGCAACCCGGACGGCGACAAGATCAACCCGCTGCGTCCGCACAACTTCTACTGGTGGGATAGGCACACCGGCCAACCGGTGGCCGATCACGCCAAGGGTGCCGACCCCGCGCTGTTCGGCAGCTTCTTCATGCCGGACGGCATGCCGGTCAAGCCGGCTTTCCAGCTGCTGAAGGAGCGCGTCGCCGAGTGCACGCCGGAGTGGGCCGAGCAGATCACCGGCATCGATGCCGACACCATCAGGCGCATCGCGCACGAGATGGGCGTCACCGCGCGCGACCAGAAGATCGAGCTGCCGATCCCTTGGACCGACTTCTGGGGCGAGGAGCACGAGAGCGTTACCGGAAACCCGGTCGCGTTCCATGCGATGCGCGGACTGGCGGCGCATTCCAACGGCTTCCAGACGATACGTTCGCTGGCGGTGTTGATGTCGCTGCTGGGCACCATCGACCGTCCCGGCGGCTTTCGCCACAAGGCGCCGTACCCGCGCGCGATCCCGCCGAACGCTCGCCCGCCCAAGGGGCCGCAGGATGTCAAACCGAACACGCCGCTGAACGGCGCGCCGCTGGGCTGGCCGGAGACGCCGGACGACCTGTTCGTCGATGCCGAGGGTAATCCGGTGCGCCTGGACAAGGGCTTCTCGTGGGAGCATCCGCTTTCCGCGCACGGCCTGATGCACAACGTCATCACCAACGCCTGGCGCGGCGATCCGTATCCCATCGACACGCTGCTGTTGTTCATGGCGAACATGGCGTGGAACTCCAGCATGAACACGTCGGAAGTGCGCAAGATGCTGACCGACAAGAATGCGGACGGCGAGTACAAGATCCCGTTCATCGTGGTGTGCGACGCGTTCCAGTCCGAGACCACGGCCTTCGCCGACCTGATCCTGCCGGACACCACCTACCTCGAGCGCAACGACTGCATGTCCATGCTGGACCGCCCGATCTCCGAGTACGACGGCCCGGTGGACTCGGTGCGCGTGCCGGTCGTGCCGCCCAAGGGCGAGTGCAAGCCCTTCCAGGAGGTGTTGGTCGAGTTGGCGAGCCGGATGAAGTTTCCCGCGTTCACCAACGCGGAAGGGGGACGCAAGTTCAGCGGCTACAAGGACTTCGTCATCAACTACGAGACCGCGCCCGGCTCCGGTATCGGTTTCCTCACCGGCTGGCGCGGCAAGGACGGCGACAAGGCGATGCGCGGCGAGCCCAACCCGAAGCAATGGGAGATGTACGAGCAGAACAACTGCCACTTCCATTACCACCTCGCGCCCTCGATGCAGTACATGCGCAACTGGAACAAGGAATATCTGGAGTGGTCGCAGCAGGCCGGCCTGCGCCGCGACAACGATCCCATCGTGATCCACATCTACTCCGAGTTGCTGCAGGGCTTCCGCCTTGCCGCGCAGGGCAAGCGCCCGGGCAAGCAGCCTCCGGTCGAATTGCGCGAGCGCGTCGCGACCTACTTCGATCCGCTGCCGTTCTGGTATGCGCCGCTGGAAGACGAACAGAGCGACCTGAAAAATTATCCGCTGAACGCGCTGACCCAGCGCCCGATGGCGATGTACCACTCCTGGGACTCGCAGAACGCCTGGCTGCGCCAGATTCACACCTACAACTACCTGTACGTGAACTCGCAGACCGCGGCCGACGCCGGCATTGCCGACGGAGGCTGGATGTGGGTCGAATCGCAGTGGGGCAAGGTTCGCTGCCTGTGCCGTTACTCCGAGGCGGTCGAACCCGGCACGGTGTGGACCTGGAACGCGATCGGCAAGGCTTCCGGCGCGTGGAACCTCACCGGCGATGCGAACGAATCGAAACAGGGCTTCCTGCTGAACCACCTGATCTCGGAGGAGTTGCGCGCGGACGGCGACGGCAAGCGCTATTCGAACTCCGATCCGATCACCGGCCAGGCCGCGTGGTACGACGTGCGCGTGCGCATCCGCCCGGCCGAAGCGGGCGAGGCGGAAGAGAGCTATCCGCAGTTCGACACGATGAACCCGGTGCCGGGCATGGAGCCGAGGAAGATGGGCTGGCAGGCATGGTTCGCCGGTAAAGGAAAGAGCAAATGACACAACTGGCATTAGTAATCGATTTGAACGTCTGCGTGGGCTGCCACGCCTGCGTGACCAACTGCAAGCAGTGGAACACCTCGGGCGCGGCCGGTTCGCTGGTGGATTGCAATCCCTACGAGCAGGATCCGAACGGCACCTTTTTCAACCGCGTGCAGACCTTCGAGGTCGGCAGCTTTCCGAACACCGAGACGGTGCATTTTCCGAAGAGCTGTCTGCACTGCGAAGACCCGGCCTGCGTGCCGGTGTGTCCGACCGGCGCGTCTTACAAGCGCAAGGAAGACGGCATCGTGCTGGTGGACTACGACAAGTGCATAGGCTGCAAGTATTGCTCATGGGCTTGTCCGTACGGTGTGCGCGAGTTCGACGAGCAGCGCAAGGTGATGACCAAGTGCACGCTGTGCGTGGACCGCATCTACGACGAGAACCTGCCCGAGGAGCGCCGCAAGCCTTCCTGCGTGCTTGCCTGTCCGCCGGGCGCGCGCCTGTTCGGCGACGTGCACGATCCGGATTCCGAGGTGTCGGTCGCCATTCGCGAGCGCGGCGGTTACACGCTGATGCCCGAGGCCGACACCAAGCCGGCCAACCACTACCTGCCGCGCCGCAAGACCACGCTGGCGGTGCGCGACGAGGAGCTGTACCGTTCCGACAATCCGCACAAGATCGACGGCGCGCCGTTCGACCGTAATCTGCCGCCGACCACCGAGGAGTTGAACTGATGCGTCCCGCTTTTTCCGTACTCTTCCTGACCACGCTGATCGGCGCGGGACAGGGCCTGTTCATCACCCTTTTCTTCATCGAACTGCTGGTCGGCGCGCATCTGCCGTCCGGTTTCTATGTCGGCGGCGCGGTGTTGTCGCTGGCGTTCCTCGGGTTGGGCGGCGTTTCGTCGGTGTTCCATCTGGGCCATCCGGAGCGCGCCTGGCGCGCGATGGCGATGTGGCGCACCTCATGGCTCGCGCGCGAGGGCATCGCGCTGCCGGCGTTCATGGCCGCGGTGTTCGCCTGGGGCGTCGCGCACTGGACCGGGGCCGGCGGCACGCTGGCCATCGGGCTGGTCGGCGTGCTGCTCGCGTTCGCGCTGTTCGTCTGCACCGGCATGATCTACGGCGCGATCAAGGTGCTGAAGGAATGGGCGCACCCGCTGACGGTGGTGAATTTCATCGTGCTGGGCTGCGCATCGGGCACTACGCTGGCCACGGCCTATGCGGCCTTCTTCGCCCCTGAGCTGGCACCGGCGCTGGCAAGCGCGGCACTGTTGCTGACCCTGCTGGGCATGGCTACCCGCACCGCCTCGCTGTGGCGCAACGCGACGCTGCGTCCGACCAGTACGTTGCAGACCGCGATCGGCATCCGCCATCCGCGCATCGTGCAGAAGGCGCAGGGTTCCATGGGCGGCTCCTACAACACCCGCGAGTTCTTCCACGGCAAGAGTCCGGCCTTCGTGCGCAACGTGCTGATCGCCGCGCTGCTGGGCGCGTTCGTGCTGCCGCTGGTGCTGGTGCCGGTCGTGCCGCTGCTGGCCTTCGTGCTGCAATACTCTGGGCTGCTGGCCGAGCGCTGGTACTTCTTCGCCGAGGCGCAGCATCCGCAGAACCTCTACTATCAAGGCAAATCCTGATGCTGGGCCGATTGAGGAATACCGGCGCGTTGCTCAAGGCCAACTGGCTGCTGGTGGCGCTGGCGCTGACCGCCTTCGCCGGCAGCGCCTGGGCGGTCGAAGCGATGCCGGCCGAGAGCGCGATGCCCTGGTGGGGCTGGCCGCTGGCGCTGTTCGTTACCTGTTTCCTGCTGGGCATCGTCGCGGTGCCTTCCGGCGTCGGCGGCGGCGTGCTGTTCGTACCCATCGTCGGCGGCTTCTTCCCGTTCCACCTCGATTTCGTGCGCGGCGCGGGCCTGCTGGTCGCGCTGGCTTCCGCACTGGCCGCCGGCCCTTCGCTGCTGCGCGGCGGTCTGGCGAACCTGAGACTCGCGCTGCCGCTCGCGGTGCTGGCGTCGGCCAGTTCCATCGCCGGCGCGATGATAGGCCTCGCGGTGCCGGCCTCCATCATCCAGATCGCGCTGGGCGTCACCATCCTCGGCATCGTCGTGCTGATGGCGACCGCGAAGAAGTCCGAGTTCCCCGAGGTCGCGCAGCCCGACAAGCTGTCATCGTCCATGCATATCTACGGCGTGTTCCACGATGCGTCGCAGAAGAAGAACATCAACTGGCAGGTGCATCGCACGCCGCTCGGACTGATGCTGTTCGTCGGCATCGGCTTCCTCGCCGGCCTGTTCGGCATGGGGGCGGGCTGGGCCAACGTGCCGGTGCTGAACCTGCTGATGGGTGCGCCGCTGAAGGTTTCGGCGGGCACGTCGAGTTTCATCCTGACGCTGGTCGATTCGTCGGCGGCATGGATCTACCTGAACAAGGGGGCGGTGCTCGCGATTATCGCGGTGCCGTCGGTGATCGGCATGATGCTGGGCGCGTTCATCGGCGCGCGCCTGCTGCACGTGCTGAAGGCGTCTGTGGTGCGCAAAATGGTGATTACGCTGCTGCTGTTTGCCGGCGCGCGCGCGCTGCTCAAGGGACTGGGGATCTGGCTATGAACGAAAAGGACTTGCCGGTTTCCGTCGAGCAGCGGCGCTACGCGAAGCTGCTGAGCTGGGGGTCGCATTCCGGGCTGGCGATCCTGGTGGTGAGTTTCGTCGCCTACATGTTCGGCTGGATACCCGCCCATGTGCCGCTGGAGCAGTTGCCCCAATACTGGAGCCTGCCGTCGCACGAATACATCCAGCTGACCGGAAGCCCGGTCGGCTGGGGCTGGGTCGCCAAGATCGCCGAGGGCGACTACGCCAGCCTGCTCGGCATCGCGTGGCTGTCGGGCGCCTCGCTGGTCTGCCTGCTGGCGGTGATCCCGGTCTATGCGCGCCGCGGCGACAAGGTGTTCGTCTGGCTGTGCGTCGCCGCGCTGGCGGTGCAGTTGCTCGCCGCATCCGGTATCCTGCGCAGCGGAGGACATTGATCATGGCGACTTACCCGTTTCAGCGCATCCTGCTGGCGACCGAGCACACCGAATTCGACGTGGGAGCGGAGCGTCTCGCGTTCGCGATGGCGAAACGCTGCGGCATGCCGTTGCGCGTGGTCGTGCCCATCGTCAGCAATCCCGAATACCAGGCCGAGATGCCCGAGCTTGCGCTGCGCGACGACCGCAAAGCGGGCGACAGGATAGACGACCTGCGCCGCCTGGCGGCGGAAGCCGGAGTGGGACTAGACATCCGCGTCCGTCACGGGGAAGAGCCGTGGCGCGAGATCGTTGGCGAGGCCGAGGAATTCAAGGCCGACCTGATCGTGATCCGCCGCCGCGGCAAGCCCGGTTTCCTTTCCAACCTGCTGGTCGGCGAGATGGTCAGCAAGGTGATTCGCGATGTCTCCTGCTGCGTGCTGACGGTGCCGCGCGCCGCCGAATTCTGGTCGCATGGCGTCCTGGCTGCGGTCGGCGACACGCCGGCGGCGCAGAACATCGCCACTTTTTCCGCCAGTATCGCCGCAGTGTGCGACCTGCCGCTGACCATCGTCAGCGTCGCTCAGGATCCGGCCGACCTGCCGCGCATCGAGAGTCTCAACACTCTGAACGTGTCGCTCGCCAGCGCGATCTGCGGCAATACCGAAGGCGTCGTTGCAGTCGGCAAGACGGTGGAGCAGACGGTGGCCGTGTGCCGCGACACCGGGGCCGACCTGATGGTGATCGGCCGCCAGCGCTACCACCTGCTTCCTTTCGGGCGCGGCGGGGAAGGGCTGATGCACAAGCTCGCCGGGGCCATGGTCATGCCCACGCTCGTCGTCCCTTCATAAGTATTTAATAATTCACTGAATTATAACCCCATCGGGCTATCGGATTTACCCATCGAGGTGATGGACGCCCGCACGTCATATCGCTGACGATGCGGGTTCTGTTTCTGTCCTTGTGGAAGGGGATGCACGTGGCGGGAGTTGCAGTCAATCTGGAGCGGCGCAAGGCGCTCAGAACCGGTGGCGGGCTGGGGCTGCTGGCCTTGCTTGGTTCAATCGGCCTGATTCGTCCGGGCGATGCCCGGGCCTGGGAGAGGACGTCCGCCTTCGCGGCCAAGACCATGGACGAGGCGCTGGATGCGCTGGGCGTGGCCATTCCCGAGGATAGCGCGGCCATTCTGATGACCGCCCCCGAGGTCGCCGCGAATGGCGCGGTGGTTCCGGTCACGGTGGAGAGTTCGCTGCCGCGCACCGAACAGATAGCCATCCTCGTGGACAGGAACCCGACGATGCTGGCCTGCCGTTTCGCCATACCCGAAGGCACCGAAGGCTATATCAGCACCCGGATCAAGATGGCGCAGACGGCGAATGTCATCGCGCTGGTCAAGGCCGACGGCAAGTTCTACCGCGTCTCGCGGACCGTCGAAGTCACGGCGGGAGGCTGCTGATGACAAATCCCACCAAGATTCGCGCCACCCTCAAGGACGGCATCACCGAAGTCCGCATGCTGATGCAGCATGAAATGGAAAACGGCCGCCGCAAGGATGAGGCCGGCAACATCGTCCCTGCCTGGTACATCACCGAGATCAAGGCTCAATACGACGGCAGGATCGTGCTGGAAGGGCAGTTCGGCGTGTCCGTGTCGAAGAACCCCTATCTGGTCTTCCGTTTTCGCGGAGGCGCGCCCGGCGGCAAGATCGCCATTTCATGGCAGGACAATCGGGGCGAGGCGCGCACCGATGAGGCGGAAATCGCTTGAAGGGAATGGCAGTCCTGAAGGCCAATGCCGGGCGGGAAGTGCCTGTGGCGGATTTTTTGTAGTAGCAATTTAATTCCAACAGGGAGGAGCTATGGGAATGATCAAGCAGCAACTGTCCTTAATCGTCTGTGCCGCAGGCCTGATGCTGCCGATGGCGGCGGCGCATGCCGAAGTCGACAAGCATGCGCGCAATCTGGCTGCATCCTGCGCGGCCTGTCACGGCACCGACGGTCACAGCGTCGGCGGCACGCCGGTCCTGGCCGGCATGGACAAGGCGCTCTTCGTCTCGCAGATGCTGGCCTTCAAGTCCGGCGCGCGTCCCGCCACGGTGATGCACCAGCATGCCAAGGGCTATACCGACGAGGAGTTCGAACTGCTCGGCGCCTATTTCGCATCCCAGAAGCGCTGAATCGCGCCCTTCCAGAACAGAACCATTGAGGAGCACAACATGTCGCTAGATCGTCGTGATTTTTTGAAGTTGGGCGCAGCAAGCATCGCAATCGGCGCCTTCCCGGGGCTGGCTTTCGCGTCGAGCGAGATCGTCAGGAAGAAGGGGCCGCGCGTGGTCGTCGTCGGGGGCGGCTTCGGCGGCGCCACCGCGGCCAAATACATCCGCATGTGGGGCGGCAACAAGATCGAGGTGGTGCTGGTCGAGCGCAATAAGCAGTTCGTCTCCTGCCCGATGAGCAACACCGTGCTGGGCGGCACGCGAACCGTCGAAGACCTGACTCATGGCTACGATGCGCTGAAAAAAAAATATGGCATCAAGCTGGTGCAGGGCGAGGTGAAGGCGATCGATACGGGGAAGCAGCGGGTGATGCTGGCCGACGGCCACCTGAGCTACGACCGGCTGGTGATCGCCCCGGGCGTCGATTTCATGTTCGACCAGATCGAGGGGCTGAACGAGACCGTCGCGGCGCAAAGCATTCCGCACGCCTGGAAGGCCGGCCCGCAGACCACGCTGCTGCGCAAGCAGCTTGAGTCCATGCCGGATGGCGGCATTTGCGCGATCAGCATTCCCAAGATGCCGTACCGCTGCCCGCCGGGCCCCTACGAGCGCGCCTGCCAGATCGCATCCTACCTGAAGGCCGGCAAACCCAAGTCCAAGGTGCTGATCCTGGATGCCAATCCGGATGTCGTTTCCAAGAAGGGCCTGTTCATGGCCGCCTGGAAGGAGCTGTATCCGGGCATGGTGGAGTACCGCGCCAATGCCGCGGTGATGGGCGTCGATGTGGCCGGCAAGGTCGCCAGGACCGAGTTCGAGGACGTCAAGGCGGACGTGCTGAACGTCATTCCTCCGATGAAGGCGGGCGCGATGGCCGCGATGGCAGGCGTCGCCGGCGTCGACGGTCGCTGGTGCGCGGTGGACTTCCTCACGTACGAGTCCAAGGTGCACAAGAACGTCCATGTCATCGGCGATGCGGTCTCGGCCGCGCTGCCGAAATCCGGCCACATGGCGACCTCGCAGGCCAAGGTGTGCGCCGCCGCGATCATCGAGCTGATGCAGGGGCAGGCGCCCGACCAGAACCCGACCATCGCCAATACCTGCTACAGCATGGTCAGCGACACCGAAGCCGTGCATGTGGCCAACGTATACCGCTTCAACGCGGAGAAGCAGGCCATGGTGGCGGCAGACGGCGGCGGCGTGTCGGCACAGCGTTCCGAGACCGAGGGCGCGCTGGCCGGATACTGGCTGAAGAACATCCTCAGCGACGCGCTGATGTGACGCGAGGGCGGACATGCGCAACCTGCCGTTGGTCCTGATCCTGTTGCTGGCGTGCGCCGCCCTCCCCGTATCGGCCGCTCCGCCCGCGCTGACCTACACCTCGATGAAGGTGCAGATCGCGCGGGTGGAGATCCGTCCCGACGTCAGCTTCGACGATGCCGTGGAGTCGATGAAGCTGCGCGCGAACCAGCACAACCTCAAGTTCGTCGGCGCAAGCCCGCTGTACAAGGAGATCGAGGCGCTGACCGGCAAGCCGGCGAGACGCATGGAGATATTCAGCTTTTGCGACGGACTGGTGGCGCAGAAGATGATCGCCGCCGATCCGCTGATGATTTCCTTCATGCCCTGCCGCATCGCGATGCTCGAAGACGAGCAAGGCAAGCGCTGGATCATCTCGATGACGATGGATCGCGCGATGGTCGGGCGACTTCCGCCCGGCGTGCGCAAGGAGGCCGAGCGCATCATGGCGGCGATGAAGGACAGCATGCTCGCCGCAAGCAACGGCGACCTGTGATTGCGCATAACCCATATGGGCTATTGCGGGCACCCGTCGTGGGTATGGACGCTGGCGCGCGGTACGTTCCTAATTACACAATCGCATTTGCTGTGTGATGGCGCGCTTCACGCGTTTAATTTATTAACTTGTGGGAGTAATACAAATGAAGTTCGATAAAGAGTTTGATGCCAGCGGTCTGTCTTGCCCTCTGCCGATCGTGAAGACCAAGAAGTCCCTCGCCGACATGCAATCCGGCCAGGTGCTGAAGGTGATCGCCACCGACTGCGGCGCGGTCAAGGACATGCAGGCCTTCGCCGACCAGACCGGCAACCCGCTGTTGTCCTCCACCGAAGAGGGCGGCAAGTACGTCTTCCACATCCAGAAAAAGTAATCCACCGAGAGGGCTGACATGACCACCAAGAAAATGGCGATCATCGCCACCAAGGGCACGCTGGACATGGCGTATCCGCCGTTCATCCTGGCGTCCACCGCCGCCGCGCTGGGCTACGACGTGCAGATTTTCTTCACGTTCTACGGCCTGCAGCTGCTGAAGAAAGACCTGTCCGACGTGAAGGTCAGCCCGCTGGCCAACCCGGCGATGCCGATGCCGGTGCCGATGCCGGTGATGGTGCAAATGCTGCCCGGCATGGAATCCATGGCCACCATGATGATGAAGCAGAAGATCGCCAAGCACGGCGTCGCTTCGCTCGAAGAGCTGCGCGAACTGTGCCTGGAAGCCGACGTGAAGTTCGTCGCCTGCCAGATGACCGTCGACCTGTTCGAAATGGACAAGAGAGACTTCATCGACAACGTCGAATACGGCGGCGCATCGATGTTCTTCGGCTTCGCCGGCGAGACCGACATCTGCCTGTTCGTGTAATACCCGATTCCGCCGTTTCCGAATCCTGGAGTAGCACCAATGTAGTCTGCAGTTCCATCAACCAAATCAGGGAGTCAATAAATGAAATTGAAGAAGATTGTCGTATCGCTGTTCGCCGCCGCTACCGTGGCTTCGCCTCTGGCTCATGCTACCAATGGTGACACCATGATGGCCGTTGGTTCGCAAAATACCGCTTTGGGCGGTACCGGCGTAGCCCACTTCGTGGGCGCAGAAAGCGCCTTTGCTAATCCGGCTATGCTGGGTAAATCCAAGGGTGCAGAAGTAACTGGTGGTATCGCGATATTTAATCCAACAGTGACAAACACCGGCTTTACTGGGACTGTCGCGGTGGAAAGCACTGCCAAGACCAGTTTCATCCCCGATATTTCCTACTCCGACCGTATCGACGATAACCTGACTTGGGGCATCGCCATGGGTGGCATTGCAGGAATGGGCGTGGATTATGTGAGCGCGCCAGCTGCGTATATGGATGCAAAAACGACAATGAGCATCCTCAAAATTGTGCCGACGATTGCTTACAATAATGGCAACTACGGAATTGGATTTTCCCCTGTGTTCCAGTACGGCTCCCTGGCGATCTCGTATACCGGTACCAATGCGGCACATAGCGCAAGTACTGATTCCAATATTGGCTACACACTCGGCGGCTACTATGATGTGACTTCCGGCATGACCGTTGCCGCATCTTATCAATCGCCAATCAAGATGCAGTACGGAACCCAGCTTTCTGTTGCGGGTACGGGATTCGGTCAGACCTTCGCCGATCAACTGGAACAGCCTGCCGAAATCAAGTTCGGTTTTGCGGCAGATGCGAGTGAGAGTTTTACTGTGACGGCCGACTATCGCCAGATCCAGTGGGGCAGCGCAGCTGGCTACAAAGCCTTCGGCTGGAAGGATCAGGATGTGTTCGCTATCGGTGGCAAGTACAAGGGTAATGGCTACTGGATTGGCGTTGGATACAATGCGGCGAATAATCCGATCGCACCATATGCCAGCGGTGTGTTAACGCCGTTTGGTAATGCGGGTGGTATTGTGAATATGTTCAATAACCTGATGTTTCCTGCCGTTATCAGGGATGCTTTCACCTTCGGTGGTGGCTACAGCATGAGCAAGCAGTTGGATATCGAGGGTTCGGTGATGATTGCGCCCAAGGTCACTACGACTGTAGATATTAGTGATGCCGTTCCTCCGGCAGGTGCGCCAGCTGGCACACTGTTCAATACTACTACTCACAAGCAGACATCGGTTTCCGTGTCCCTGCGTTACAAGTTCTAATTGCTGGTGCAGGAAAACAAAAAGGCCCGTAGCAATACGGGCCTTTTTTACGCCAAGAATTTTTACGGGGATGAGCAATGATGAGTTTCATTCGTCGGTTTTTCACGCGGATTCAGACCGACCCGTTGCGGATCGCCTTCATGCCCGCCGACGTCCGCAAGAGCTCCGGGCGGGAGATGGCTGGGGTGAGGGATATGAAGGTGGCTGCCAGCCGCGGCGGCCTCTGAACTCAGGATCGAAGTTGGACGCTGACGCGCTATTTGCAGCCTCCGCATTGCGGCTTGCCGACAAGGCAGCGGTCGCCATGCGCCGTCTCGTCTGGCTGCTGATGTCCGCCCTGCTATGGACGGGCTGGCTGACGGCGCAGGCATCGGTCGAGGATCGCCAGATACGCATCGGCGTCACGTCGTTCCGCACCCTCGACCAGACCCTGAAGCAATGGCAACCGACCGCCGATTATCTGAACCGGTCGATCCCGCGTTATCGCTTCAGCATCGTGCCGCTCTACCTCGACGATCTGGCTTCGGCGGTGCAGCAAGGCCGGATCGAGTTCGTGCTGACCAATCCGGAGCAATACATCGTGCTGCGCTCGGACTACAGCCTGGCGCCGCTGGCCACTTTGATGAATTCCGCCGCAGGTCGCCCCGTCAGCAGTTTCGGCGGCGTGATTTTTACCCGTGCGGAACGCGCCGACATCAACGCGCTTGACGACTTGCGCGACAAGGTTCTGGCGGCCGTGCACGATCATTCGTTTGCCGCCTATCTGATACAGCGCTGGACGCTGTTCAAGCATGGCATCGACATCGCCGGATCGCCCAGCCTGCGTTTCGTCGGACTGCCGCAGGACAAGGTGGTATCCGAGGTGATGAGCGGCAAGGCCGATGCAGGCTTTGTGCGCACCGGAGTGCTGGAGGCGATGGCTGCAGAACAGCATCTTGCACTCACCGACATCAAGGTGTTGAACGAGCAGCGCAGCGGGGAGTTTCCGCAGCGGCTTTCCACCGATCTGTATCCGGAATGGCCCTTGTCCGCGATACGCAACGTGCCGAACGAGCTGGTCAAGGCTGTGGCGCAGGCGCTGTTCGACCTCAAGCCGGAGGATGGGGCGGCGCGCAGCGGGAATTATTACGGCTTCATGCCGCCGGGGGATTATTCGTCGGTCGAGGCGGTGATGCTGAAATTGCATGCCCTGCCCAACCGCAATGCGGATTTCAATTGGCGCGACATTTATCAGAAATACTTTGTGGCCCTGTCGGCGGGCCTGATGGTCCTGTTCCTGTCCATCATGGCGGGGGCGATCTATCTGTGGCGCAGCAATCGCTATCTGCGCCGGATCAATGCCGAGCGGGACAAGCTGGCGATGAGCCTGAGCCTGGCCAATACCACGCTGGAGGCCAGGGTGGACCAGCGCACCCGGCAATTCAAGGATTCGCAGGCCAGCTTGCAGCTCATGCTCAACTCCATGTCCGAGGGGATGTATGGCGTGGATATCAACGGCAATTGCACCTTCGTCAATGCGGCGTTCTTGCGCATCCTCGGCTACGAGGACGAGAACGAGCTCATCGGCGAATCCATTCATGCGCTGATACACCACACCCGCGCCGACGGCAGCCCCTATCCGGAGTCGGAATGCGGCATGTTCAAGGCATTCCGGGAGAACCAGCCCACCCATGCCGACGACGAGGTGTTCTGGCGCAAGGATGGCAGCAGCATTGCCGTGGCTTACTGGGCACATCCCGTGATCAACGACGGGGTCGTGGTGGGCGCGGTGGCGACCTTCGTGGACGTCACCGAGCGCAAACAGGCCGAGCAGCAGATTCAGCAGCTGGCGTTCTACGATCCCCTGACCAGCCTGCCCAATCGTCGCCTGTTGATGGAGAGGCTGCGCCAGGCATGTGCGGTGAGCGATCGCGACGAGCAATATGGCGCGGTGCTGTTCATGGATATGGACCACTTCAAGATGCTCAACGATACCAAGGGCCATGATTTCGGCGACCAGTTGCTGATCGAGGTGGGGCGGCGCTTGCAGTTCTGTCTGCGCGAGGGCGACACGGTTGCGCGCCTGGGCGGGGACGAGTTCGTGGTGGTGCTGGAATGCCTGAGCGAGAGGCGTACCGAAGCGGCGCAACTGGCCGAGCGCGTCGCCGAGAAGATTCACGACGAGCTGAATCGTCCCTATCAGCTCAAGGATTATCTGCATACCTCGACGCCCAGCATCGGCATCGTGTTGTTCCGGGGGCATTCGGACAGCATCGACGATCTGCTGAAATTCGCCGACATCGCGATGTATCAGGCCAAGACTGCAGGCCGCAATGCGATCCGCTTCTACGATCCCGAGATGCAGACGGAGATCGAGCAGCGCGCCACCCTGGAGGCGGAACTGCGCCTGGCCATCGAGCAGGAGCAGTTCCGCCTCTATTATCAGGTTCAGGTGGATCGCGACCGGCGAGTCATCGGGGCGGAGGTGCTGTTGCGCTGGGAGCACCCGCAGCGCGGCCTGGTTTCACCGCTGCAATTCATTCCGCTGGCCGAAGAAACCGGACTGATTTTCCCCATCGGGGAGTGGGTGCTGAAATCGGCCTGCCGGCAGCTGAAGCAATGGGAAGCGGACGAGAGCACCCGGGGCGTGGCGTTGGCGGTGAATGTTTCCGCCTTGCAGTTCGGCCAGCGAGGCTTTGTCGATCAGGTGAGGGAGGTGCTGGTCGCCAGCGGGGCGGACGCGAGCAAGCTCAAGCTGGAGATGACCGAGAGCATGATGCTGGAGAACGTCGAGGACATCATCAGCAAAATGAATCAGCTCAAGAAACTCGGCGTGAGTTTTTCGCTGGACGATTTTGGCACGGGGTATTCGTCGTTACAGTACCTGAAGCGCTTGCCGCTGGATCAGATCAAGATCGATCGATCCTTCGTGCGCGACATCGCCACCGACTCGAATGACGAAACCATCGTCAATACCATCATCGCCATGACCGACGCGCTGGGTCTGAACATCATCGCCGAGGGTGTCGAGAGCCCTGTGCAGCTTGCCTTCCTCGAACAATGCGGGTGCAAGGCATTCCAGGGCTACCTGTTCGGCAAGCCCGTTCCGTTGCAACAGTTCGAAGCATCGCTGGTCGTTTGGAGTGCCGCCCCTCCGGATGTGGAGTGACACGGGATGCGCGGTTCCCGGGCGTCTCTCGGCGCCAGGCCATCGGCCACGGCGAGATCGATCGGCGGTTGATGCACTCCCGTCGCTGCTGATCGCTTTCGCGAACGGCAGCACAACAGGCCCGCAGCGATGCGGGCTTTTTGTTTGTCCGCCACAAGGCTGCGCTACGTTTTCCTGTCGTCCGCAGGTAGGTCCATACCCCATTGCAATGGTAAGGGGGGGGCCTAGAATCGGCATTGCGTACCGGCATAGGGGAATCCCCGGCGCGGCTACGGAGTAATGTGATGTCTGTAGCCGTCGCGCAGGGGATTCGTTTGCTTGCCCGGTCACGCTGGAGCGCGATTCAAAACAGCAGAAAGGATATGCCATGTCAACACCTTCCAAACGCCCCGCGGTCCTGCTCGTGGACGACGAACCGTTCAACCTGAGCCTGATGGAGGAGATCCTGAACAAGGATTACGAGATACGGAAAGCGGCGAATGGCAAGGAGGCGCTCGATACGGCCTTCGCGATTCCGCCGGACCTGATTCTGGTCGACGTGCTGATGCCGGGCATGGACGGTTTCGAGGTCTGCCGCCGGCTGAAGGCCAACGCTGCGACTTCGCATGTGCCGGTGATCTTCATCACCGCGAAGAACGAGATCAGGGACGAGGAGCTCGGGTTCGCCGTGGGCGCGTCCGATTTCATTCATAAGCCCATCAGCGCGCCCATCGTCGGCGCCCGGGTCAGGACGCATCTCAAGATCAAGCTGCTGCAGGATTACCTGCGCAGCGAGAACACCAAGCTGCTGAAGGATGCCGGCGAGAAGTCCGCGGAGTTGCAGCAATTGCGCGATTTCATGTGGGGCTCGGACAAGTTGGTCCGGCGCTGATTCCGGCTGCTTCCCCGGTCGGGTTGGGGGGCTGATCCGGCATCAGGCAACCAGCGAGAGGCTACCCATGTCCAACCAGTTCCGCCGCAGTTTCCTGGCCTTGTACGTTCCCCTGGCGCTGCTGGTCGTCCTGGCGGCGGTCTATCTCTTCAACCAGGCGGTCGCGAACCAGAAGGCGATACTCAGCGCGGACGGTTCGCTCGATGTCGTATCCGGCGGGCGGGCCATCGAGCGCTCGCTGGACGCGAGCGTGCAGGACGTGCTGTACCTTGCATCCCTGCCCGAACTGACCGCAATGCAGAAGATCACCCGTGCCGGCATGCAGGATCTGCATCGCGCCTTCATCCTGTTCTGCCTGACGCACCCGGCCTATTCCAAGCTGCGGCTGCTGGACGAGGACGGCAAGGAGGTCATGCGGGTAGACAATGCGGATGGGCAGGTCAGCGTCGCGAACAGCAGGGAGCTGGAGGACAAGAGCGACCGCTTCTATTTTACCGGCAGCGTGAGGCTGTCTCCGGGCAAGGTGTATGTGTCGCCGATGCAGCTCGAATACGAGAACAAGCGGGTCGTCACTCCCCATCTGCCCATCGTCCGCATCGCCACGCCGGTTTTCGATGCCCATACGCGCCGCCTCGGGGTGCTGGTAGTCACTGTCGCCGCCGACGAACTGCTGGCCAGGATAGGCGCCAGGAACGACGGCTCGATCAATCAGAACATGCTGCTGAACAGCGACGGCTACTGGTTGAAGAGCGCCATCCGTGAGGATGAATGGGGCTTCATGTTCGACCGGCCGACGACGCTGGGAGCCCGTTATCCCGGGGCCTGGGGCAGAATCTCCGGGACGAGGCACGGCCAGTTCGAGGATGGTCACGGACTGTGGAACTTCGAGACCGTCTATCCGCTGAAGCCGCGCGAGGGCGCGCCGGAGGCCAGCCAGAACAGAACCAGCGTCGATCCGGCTACCTATTACTGGAAGGTGGTTTCATTCGTCCCGCACGAGCAGATATGGGAGCTGAGTTCCCGGGTGATGCGCTCAACCGCGCTCTATACGGCGGGGCTGCTGGTACTGCTGGGAATCGGCTGCTGGTATTTCACCAGGATGCGATTCTCCAAACTGAGGGCGCAGCGGGAGCTGAGCCTGGCCGCCGCGGAATACGCCAAGCAGCTTGCGTTGCACGACACCGAGGCGCGCATGTACGCGATATTGCACACCATCGCGGACGGCATCATCACCTTCGGCGAAAGCGGGGTCATCGAGGACTTTGCCGCCAATGCCGAGCGCATCTTCGGCTATACGGCCGACGAGGCGATCGGCCAGCACATCAGCATGCTGATGCCGGAATCCATGCGCTGGCTGGAAGAGGGCAGCCTGCCGGAGGCGGGACAGGAGGGGAGCGTCGCCGCAGAGCGCGAGAGTTCGGGACGACGCAAGGACGGCAGCACCTTCCCGCTGGAGCTGGCCATCAGCGAAGTGATGCTGGGCGGGCAGCGCCACTACACCTGCATGGTGCGCGACATCAGCCGGCGCAAGCGCATCCAGGAGGAGCTCGTCGCGGCCAAGTACGATGCTGAGCAGGCCAGCCTGGCCAAGAGCCACTTCCTCGCCAACATGAGCCACGAGATCCGCACGCCGATGAACGCGATCATCGGCTTTGCGCAACTGTGCCTGGAGACCCAGCTGACGCCGGTGCAGCGGGACTATCTGGAGAAGGTCTCGCTCTCAGCCAGCTCGCTGCTGGGCATCATCAACGACATCCTGGATTTCTCCAAGATCGAGTCCGGCAAGCTGGATCTGGAAAAAGCGCCGTTCAGCCTGGACGAAGTGCTGCGCGGCGTCGCCGCGATCATCAGCATACGCGCAGAGAAGAAACGCCTCGAATTCCTGATCGACGAGGAGTTCGGCATGCCGCAGACGCTGGTCGGCGATTCGCTGCGCCTGGGACAGGTGCTGAACAACCTGGCGAGCAACGCGGTGAAATTCACCGAGACGGGCGAGATCGAGATCAGGATCCGGGTGGAGCGGCTGATCCCCGACGAAAACGGGAATGGCGGTCTGGCGACGCTGCGCTTTGTCGTCAGCGACACCGGCATCGGCATGTCGCCGGAGCAGATCGAAAACCTGTTCCAGTCGTTCAGCCAGGCGGATGCCTCCACCACGCGGAAGTACGGCGGCACCGGCCTGGGGCTGGCCATTTCCAAGCGCCTCGTGGAGATGATGGGGGGGAAGATATGGGTGGAGAGCGAGCCGGGCAAGGGCAGCGTGTTCACGTTCGACATTCCCTTCGCCTTCCTGCCGCAAACGCCGCGCGAGACGCCCGGGCTGGGCGGACTCAGGGTGCTGGTGGTGGACGACAACGACAGAGCGCGCCAGGTGATGCTGTCGTTGCTGGGGGCATTCGGCATCGATGCGGAGTCGGCCTCGGGCAGCCAGGATGGATTGGCCGCAATCGAGCGTGCAGATCGGGAAGGCAGTCCGTTCAGCTGCGTGATCCTGGACTGGGGCATGCCCAACCTGAGCGGGCTGGAGGCGGCGAAGCGCATCAAGCGGGAACTGTCGTTGCGGCAGCCGCCCAAGATCATCTACCTTTCCGGCCACCGCCACACCGAAATGATCAACGTCACCGGGGCGGCGAGGCTGCTGGACGGAGTGATCAACAAGCCCTTTACCGCCTCGGAACTGCTGGACGCGATCATGACCTGCATCTCGGGCAGGATCGACTCGCCGCCGCCTTCCGCGCCGGAGGAGACCCACTCTGACCTGAGCGGCCTGCACGTGCTGCTGGTCGAGGACAACAAGTTCAACCAGCAATTGGCCAATGCGCTGCTGGTGCGCGCGGGGGTCGAGGTCGGCATCGCCGACGACGGGGCCGAGGCGTTGCAGGCATTGCAGCGGGAGCGCTTCGATGCGGTCCTGATGGACATGCAGATGCCGAGGATGGACGGGCTGGAGGCGACCCGCCGCATCCGGCAGAACCCTGCGTTCGCCGATCTGCCCGTCATCGCGATGACCGCCAACGTGATGACCGGAGATCGTGAAATCTGCCTGGCCGCCGGCATGAACGATTACCTCTCCAAGCCGCTAAGCTATCAGTCGCTGTACGCCACCCTTGCCCGCTGGACGCATCGCGGCGATGCGTCGGGGCAGTGGCCGGAAGGCGGCCGGGAGCCGGGCGACGCGGGCGAGGTGCTGGATGCCATCAACGCGATGGCCAGGATGGGGGGGCGGGACATCTATCTGTCCATGCTGGCCAAGTTCGTTCCCAGCCAGGGGGCGGCGGTGCAGTCCATCAGGAATGCGCTCGCCGCCGACGAGCGCGAGACGGCGGAGCGTCTGGCGCACACGCTGAAGGGAGTGGCATCATCCGTCGGCGCGCTGCTGCTGGCGGAAGCGGCGAGCTGGCTGGAGCAGGCGATCCGCCGCGGGGAAAGCAATGAATATCCGCATTTGATCGAGGGGACGGAAAGCGCGCTGGAGCAGGCGATCGCCGCCATCGGGGTCTATCTGGAGCAGAACCGTCCGGAGGATTAGCCGGTCGCGGCACGGGCCGATGGCAGTCTTGCCGGCGATCCGGATACGGGACTAAACTGGCGCGGCGGGCAGGGGAGTCGCCACTGTCGAAATGCGGCTCCCGTCTGCCGCAAGCGGGATGGTTCGGCCGGCCTTGTATCGCGACCGGGTTTCCCGGAACGGAGGATGTCGCATGAGAATAGCTGTCCTGTTGTTGGCCCTGCTGCTGTCGGCCTGCGAGAGCTTCCATCTGCCCGGATTTCCGGGCGGCAAGGCGGACGCGTCCGAACCCCGGCGTCGCGCGCCGCAACCTGTTGCGCGCGATCAGGCTCCCGCCGCCCCCGTCGAGGCGGCGCAACCCGCTCCCGCCCCGCCCCAGCCTTCCCCGCCGCCGCAAAAGCGGAAATACGAGGAAGATTGAGCCGCACTGCGGGCGGCGCGGATCAGACCTCGAACTTGTGCGTCGTTTCGTTCAGGCGTTGCGCGGCTTCGACCATGCGGTCGGCGTCCGCGATGCAGGAGGCCGTGTGGCGCGCGGCGCTGTCGGTGTGCGCCTCGTTCTCGGCGATGCGAGACATGACGATGCCGACCAGCATCTGCTGGTCATCGGCAGCCTCGTGCACGGCCTCCACCGAGGCGCGCATCGCGGCGGTGGCCTGTTCGATCTGCGTGAAGGTCTCCGAGGACAGCCGTGAGGCTTCGAGTCCGGCGCGCACCGCGCGGGCGTTCTCGTCGGACAGTTTTACCGTGGAGGCGACATCCTGATTGACGCGCTGCAGCACGGTGTCGATGCGGGTGGTGGCCTGCGCGGCCTGTTCCGAGAGCTTGCGTACCTCGTCGGCGACGACCGCGAAGCCGCGCCCCTGCTCGCCGGCGCGTGCGGCCTCGATCGCGGCGTTCAGCGCGAGCAGGTTGGTCTGTTCGGCGATCGCGCGTATCGCCGAGACGGCCTCCTCGACCTCGCGCGCGCTGGCCTCCAGGCTGCCCGCATTGGCGGAGATCTTCGCGCTGGCGCCGTCGAGTTCGGTGATGGCCCGTTCCGTCGTGGTCACATGGGCGACGCCGGCGCGTATCAGTTCGTCGGCGGAAGACGCGTTCCTGCCTGCCGCATCCGACAGCGAGAGTATGGAGTTCGCCGCATCGGCCATGCCGTCGATGACCTTGCCGATCTCGGCGGCGTTGTGGCGGTGCTCGTCCATGTTGTCGCCGAGCGCCCGCATCGCCGCGCCGATCTCGCGCGCGGTCGCATCCACGTCCTGCGCGGACTGGGCGATGCCGCGGATGGTCTCGCGCAGGCCTTCGGCCATCGCGTCGAATCCCTGGGTGATCTCGCCAACGGTGTCGCCGCTCTTCACGCCGCAGCCCTGGCGCAGGTCGCCTGCGCGGATGCGTTCGGCCGCGACGGCGACTTGCCGCAGCTTGCGGATCAGCAGCCATTCGAGCAGCTTGTGGTTGACGACGCCGATGCTGAGGCCGGCGATCACGCAGCCGGCGACGAACCAGGGCAGCATGCCGTCCTTCCAGTCGACGAAGAAGTAGGCGTAGAACGGGAACACGATGCCCATCCCCAGCCCGAAGCCGAGGAAGGAGAGTTGCAACTGGCGAAGAATCGAAGAGGTAGGGCTCATGTCTGTCCTTGCGTGAGGGGGTCAGTCGGCGGAAACGCGATCCAGATAGCGCGCGCGGAACAGCAAGCGCGGCTGCGCGGGATCGTCGGTGAACGCGGCGCGGTCGTGCAGCACGTTGTTGCACAGCAGCCCCATGCCGGGTGCGAGCCGGGTGCGAAAGATATGCGGGAGGTCGCTGTCGAGCAGGCGTTCGAGCGCGGCGACGGCCGCCCTGGTGGCGTCGTCGGATTTCCACTCGATGCTGCGGGTGCGCGCGGTGTAGCGCATGTGCAGGTAACCGTCGCCGTCGACCGAGAACACCGGCCCGGTCTGGGCGGCGCGCGCCACGCCTTGTTCGTCGGTGCGTGCCGGGATCGTCATCGCGTCCGGCGCGGACAGCGCGCGTATGTGTTCCGGGTTCTCGTCGCGCAGCATCAGGTACGCGATCTCGTGATCCATCAGCCGGTTCTCGCCGCTCTGGACGGCGGGCCGCACGCAATGCAGGATCATGCCGCGTATCTGCCGCTCCGGCGGGTTGTAGTAGCCGTCGGTGTGCCACCTGATCGCGCGGTCGGTGTAGGGGATGTAGGCCTGCCGGACTCCGTCGCCGGGATGCACGGCGATGCGTGACACGCCCTGCTCGCCGGCCAGCCAGTTCGCGTCCAGCCGACGCAGGCCGAGCTGTGCTCCCAGTCGCTGCACCGCCAGTTCGTCCATGGCCGCGGCGGTCGAGTAGATCGCCATGTTGCTGCGTAGGCAGCGCGCCAGCAGCTCGCCGCGTTCGGCGGAGGTCAGCGCGGCGGGATCGGCTATTTCGACGAGCAGTTCGCCGGGGGTGGTGATGGCCTCCGCCAGCTTGCGTTCGCGCCAGCGCAGGTAGGCGTCGTTGTCTTGCAGATCGAACGGGGTGCCCATCTTGCGCTCCGGTTTCATTCGCCGCCGCTGCGGCGGCGAGGCTGGCGCGGCTCGGTCTCGCGCAGGTTGCCCATGGTTTTTTCTATGGTCTCGACCGCCTCGGGCGCCTCGACCGTGATCATCTGGTCGACGATCCAGCCGCTGTCCTTCTCGCTGGAAATGTCGTCCATGCAGTATCCCAGGTAACGCAGGAAGTTGTAGGAGGGGCCGTCAGCGCCGTATTCGAAGTCGGCGTAGCCGTCCGCCCGTTCGTTCAACCGGTCGATGAAGCGCCGCTTGCAATCCCGCTGCTCGCCGCCCAGCAGGCGGCTCTCGTTCTCGGCATAGGTGTCTCCGATGCGGTTGGCCAGCGTGCCGGTGAAAGCGGCTCTATCCTCGGCGGAGAGGGTGCGGTACGCGATGCGGTCCGCCACCTGGACGCAGAAGATCAGGTATTCGGCCAGGAAGCCGAAATATTGCGGGCCGGCCTCGATCTCGAAATCCGCCTTGCGGGTGTTGCGCAGGGCGTTGTCGGCGATGCGCCAAGCGACGAAGGACACCGCGCCGGCCAGTTCCTCGGGCGAGTGCTCGCGCCCGGCCTTGAACCAGTTGCTCTTGAGGCGGATTTTCGAGCGGTCGGAGGGCAGCAAGCTCAGGCCTTCTGCAGGTAGAAGGCGTGCTCGCCCGGCGAGGTTTCGACGGAATCCAACAGCTTGATGCCGGTCATGTCGGCCCAGCCGGCGATGTCGGACTGGATGCCGGGACAGTTGCTGACCAGCTTGAGTATCTCGCCCGGTGCCATGCCGTTGAGCAGCTTCTTCGCCTCGACGATGGGGCCCGGGCAGACCACGCCGCGGATGTCCAGCAGCACGTTGGGCGTGCAGCTCTCGCCCTTGCCCTTCATGATGTAATAGCCGGTGCCGCCGTCGGGCAGGCTCTCGGTCTTCGCAACCTGGTTGCCGGTCTGTTCCGCCCAGGCGAACAGATCGTCACGGGTGCCGGGGCAATCGGATTTCAGCAGCAGCACCTGTTCCTTCGCGAGGTCGCTGACCACGCGCTTCGCGCCGACCAGCGGCGCGGGACAGGAGAGGCCGCGCATGTCCAGCGTCACGTTTGCATGCAAGTCTTTCGTGCTCATGTTTTTGCTCCCTGTGGATGCGTTATCAGTAGCCGCCCTTGCCGTACGGCTGGGGCAGGCCTGCGACCTTGGCGGCCTGCTTGGCCGGGCCGAGCGGGAACAGGTCGTACAGCGCCTTGCTGTCCGCTTCCGGCCAGAACTCGTTGACGCCCTTGAGCATGTTGCGGAAGTTCGGCGTGTGGCCTTCTTCGCGGAATTGTTCGCGCATGTAGTTGATGACTTCCCAGTGCTTCGGGGTCAGCTCGAGGTTTTCCGCCGCTGCGATTACGTTGACGACTTCCTCGCTGTAGTCCGGCTCCAGCAGATAGCCGTCAGCGTCGGTTTCCAGTTCGTTTCCTGCTACTACATATCCCATGGTCGTTCTCCACTGTTAAGGTAGTTAAAGGTTCAGAATCATTCTTCGTCCAGCCCGGAAATCTGCTTGTACGGGACAAAGATGCCGCAGCCGTAGCGGCGCATGCCGCCGAGTCCCGCGTATTGCAGCTTCAGCGAGGCGTCGGCCTTCAGGTCGTGCACGACGAGGCTGTAGCCCCTGAGCCTGCGGCTGCCGTCGCCGATGCTGCGTTCGAGGCCGCAGATCAGGCTGCAGGCGATGCCGAGTTCGTCGAGTTGCGTACGAACGGATTCCATGAAGGCGCTCTCGTCAGAGTCGGTGGTGACCTGCTGCGCGTGCATCGTCGGGTAGGGGGCGATGGCCCGGATCTTCGCCTTGCCGAGGCTGACGGATGCCTCCGCCAGCCGCAGTTCCCGCCCGGCAAGTTCGAGCGCCAGCGCATCAGCCAGCGCCGGGGGGAGGCGCAGCACCAGCCGCGCGCGCCGAGACAGCAGGCCGGATGCCTCGTCGGCCAGCTTGACCGGCAGCAGGCCGATGCGTTCGTTCTGGCCGGATTCGCGGGCGAGTTCCGGCGCAAGGGCAGCCAGCGCCTCCCAGAGTTCGAATTGATGGCCGGGCGCGAGCGGGCCGCCGCCGATTTCCAGCGACAGGTCGACCATTTCGGCCGGGTTACTCACCGGACTCCCCGGCCTGGCCCGCCGCCCAGGTCTGCATCGCATCCGCCCAGATGTTCGCGGTGGCCGGGTCGATGTCGAAAATGGTGAAGCGCTTCCCCTCGCGGATGCGGATGCGCATCAGGCTCATGCCGTTGTCGGCATGGTCGATCTGCTGCAGCTCGATCTCCTGGCCGCCCATGGGAACCTTGAAACGGGTCAATTCCTTGATTTGCGCCATCTTCTTGCCCTTCTCGGTGCGGTGCGCACCCGAATATGGATGGGCGCAGTCTATCCGCATTCGCCATGTCATTGAAATACTACCGGGGGAAGGGCGTACACCACCCTTAAGGGTTATAGCGGGTAGTTGCTCAGGGTGATGGAATGCTTCGACGATGCACCGTACCATGCGTCGAAGGTGAATACCTCAGTACGGATAATTTCGGGCGGGTCGCAGTATCAGGGCGGCCGATTCAGACAGATGCAGGATCCCGTCTCTGCCGGGTCAATCAGCGTTTGCCAGCAGTCAGGTTAATGGGCGACGCGACTGAAAGGAAGATTATGGCTAAGAAATTGCATGATACCCCAAACCTCGACCAGCTCGAGAGCGGCCCGTGGCCCAGCTTCGTGACCGGCCTGAAGGAGCTGGCCAAGGAGAAGGATCACGTCGTTGACCTGCTGGGTCAGCTGGAAGAGTCCTACAAGACCCGGAAGGGCTACTGGAAGGGCGGCACGGTCGGCGTGTTCGGCTACGGCGGCGGCGTGATTCCCCGCTTTACCGAACTGAAGAACGAGGATGGCACGCCTAAGTTCAAGGACGCGGCCGAGTTCCACACCCTGCGCGTGATGCCGCCGCCGGGCATGCACTACGATACCGACACCCTGCGCAAGTTCTGCGACATCTGGGAGCGGCACGGTTCCGGCCTGATCGCCTTCCACGGACAGTCCGGCGACATCATGTTCCAGGGCGCGACCACCGACAACGTGCAGAAGGCTTTCGACGAGATCAACGAGATGGGCTTCGATCTCGGCGGCGCCGGCCCGGCTGTGCGTACCGCGATGTCCTGCGTCGGCGCTGCGCGCTGCGAGCAGTCCTGCTACAACGAAGCCAAGGTGCACCGCGCGGTGCTGAACAACTTCCTCGACGACATCCACCGTCCGTCGCTGCCGTACAAGTTCAAGTTCAAGTTCTCCGGCTGCCCGAACGACTGCATGAACTCCGTGCAGCGTTCCGACATGGCGATCATCGGCACCTGGCGCGACAACATCCGCACCGACGAGGCGCTGGCCCGCAAGTGGTTCGACAAGCATGGCATGGACGAGCTGGTGAACGACGTCGTCGCGCGCTGCCCGACCAAGACCTTCCAGCTGAAGGAAGTCGGCAAGGTCAGGAGCGGCGAGCACATCTCCAGCGTCAAGGTCAGCGACACCCATGCGGTCGAGATCGACAATCAGGACTGCGTGCGCTGCATGCACTGCATCAACGTGATGACCGGCGCGCTGGCTCCGGGCAAGGACAAGGGCGCGACCGTGCTGGTCGGCGGCAAGAGCCACCTGAAGATCGGCGGCTTGCTGGGCACCGTGATCATGCCGTTCGTCAAGCTGGACACCGACGAGGATGTGGAGAAGCTGGTCGAGTTCGCGCAGAACACCATCGACTTCTTCGCCGAGAACGCTCTGGAGCACGAGCGTACCGGCGAGATGATCGAGCGTATCGGTCTGTCCAATTTCCTTGATGCGATGGGGATCGACGCCGATCCGGCGATGGTCAACTCGCCGCGCATGAACCCCTATGTCCGTACCGACGGCTGGGATGAGGAAGTCGCCAAGATCAACGCCAAGAAACAAGCCGCTTGAGGAGAGATAGAACATGAATGCACCTGTACAGATGCGTAAGCCGAAGGAAACCGGCGTTCCGAGTAACGACCAGTACCTGCACCCGCTGCTGGCCAAGAACTACGGCAACTGGAAATACCACGACCGTCCGCGTCCGGGCGTGCTGCACCACGTCTCCCACGGCGGCGACGAGGTGTGGTCGGTTCGCGCCGGCACGCAGCGTCAGATGGACATCTACACCATCCGCAAGCTGTGCGACATCGCCGACAAGTTCGCCGAGGGCCGCGTGCGCTTCACCATCCGCTCCAACATCGAGTTCATCGTCGGCGACCGGAGCAAGGTCGATCCGCTGATCGCGGAACTGGAGAAGAGTGGCTTCCCGGTCGGCGGCACCGGCAACTCGGTGACCATGATCGCCCACACCCAGGGCTGGCTGCACTGCGACATCCCCGGCACCGACGCCTCCGGCGTGGTGAAGGCGCTGATGGATGAGCTCTATGACGAATTCCGCCGCGAAGAGATGCCGAACCGCGTGCACCTGTCGACTTCCTGCTGCGAGATCAATTGCGGCGGCCAGGCCGACCTCGCGATCATCGTGCAGCACACCAAGCCGCCCAAGATCAACCATGACCTCGTGGCCAACGTCTGCGAACGCCCCGCTGTGGTTGCGCGCTGCCCGGTCGCGGCGATCCGCCCTGCGATGGTCAACGGCAAACCTTCTCTGGAAATCGACGAGACCAAATGCATGTGCTGCGGCGCTTGCTACCCACCGTGCCCGCCGATGCAGATCAACGATCCGGAGAACTCCAAGCTGGCCATCTGGGTCGGCGGCAAGAACTCCAACGCGCGCGGCAAGCCGACCTTCATGAAGATGGTCGCATCGGGCCTGCCGAACAATGCGCCGCGCTGGCCGGAAGTCTCCGCCGTGGTGAAGAAGATCCTCACCGTCTACAAGGAGGACGCCCGTCCGTGGGAGCGCATGGCCGACTGGATCGACCGCATCGGCTGGCCGCGCTTCTTCGAGAAGACCGGGCTGCCGTTCACCAAGTACCTGATCGACGACTGGCGCGGTTCGCGTGCGAACCTGAACTCGTCCACCCACATCCGTTTCTGATCCGGGGGCTGAAAGATGAAGTTCGGAATCGTAGTCAACGAGGGGCCGTACCAGCACCAGGCGAGCGATTCGGCTTACCTGTTCGCGAAGGCGGCCATCGAGAAGGGGCACGAGGTATGGCGCGTGTTCTTCTATCACGACGGGGTGAACAACGCGTCCAAGCTGACCGAGCCGCCGCAGGATGACCGCCACATCGTGAACCGCTGGACCAAGCTGGCGGAAGAGCACAAGGTCGACCTGGTGGTGTGCGTGGCGGCTGCGCTGCGCCGCGGCATCAAGGAAGAGAATCTCGCGCAGGGATTCCGCATCTCCGGCCTCGGCCAGCTGGTCGAGGCGGGCGTGAAGTGCGACCGCGTCGTGACCTTCGGCGATTGAGGAGTTCGGAATGAGTGATATGAAAAAATTCATGTTCGTGAACCGCAAGGCGCCTTACGGCACGATCTACGCGCTGGAATCGCTGGAAGTGGTGCTGATCACCGCCGCGTTCGATCAGGACGTGTCGCTGGTGTTTCTGGACGACGGCGTGTACCAGCTGAAGAAAGGCCAGCAGACCAAGGACATCGAGACCAAGAACTTCTCGCCGGCCTATCGTGCGCTGGAGGGCTACGACATCGAGAAGCTGTATGTCGAGAAGGAGTCGATGGAGGCGCGCGGTCTCACCGAGGACGACCTGCTGGTGGATGTCACCGTGCTGTCGCGCGCGGAGATGGGCGAGTTGATGGACCAGCAGGACGTGGTCCTGAGTTTCTAAGGGAGTCGATACATGCTGCACATCATCAATAAATCCCCGCTGACCAACGGCTCGCTCGACAGTTGCCTGCGCGTGGCCCAGTCCGGCGACATCCTGCTGATCGAGGATGCGGTTGTCGCCGCCACGACAGGCAATGCCTGCGCAGCCAAGCTGACCGAGGCGATGGGCCGTTTCAAGATCCATGTGCTGAAGCCCGATCTTGATGCGCGCGGCCTGGGCGACCGGCTGCTCGAAGGGGTCTCGCCGGTGGATTACGGCGGTTTCGTCGAACTCGCCGCTTCCAGCAAGAACTGCCAGTCCTGGCTCTGAGGAACGGCAGGGAAGAATTGTCCTTCCTGTCATCCCGCGCTTGCGGGAGCGGCATGGGGGCAAGGGGGAAAGGGGAAGACTTCCTCGCAGAAAGCAGTAGTTGTAAACAACCAACCGATTAAAAAGGAGAAATACGATGGCTAACATCGAAGTTGACGGCAAGTCCTACGAAACCGATGAAGAGGGTTACCTGGTCAATCTGGCCGACTGGAACACCGATGTGGCGAATTACATCGCCAAGACCGAAAACATCGAGATGACCGACTCACACTGGGAAGTCATCAACTTCCTGCGCGAATACTTCGAGGAGTACCAGATCGCTCCCGCAGTGCGCGTGCTGACCAAGGCCATCGGCAAGAAATTCGGGCCGGAGAAGGGCAACAGCGAGTACCTGTACGGCCTGTTCCCGTACGGTCCCGGCAAGCAGGCGTGCAAGATCGCCGGCCTGCCCAAGCCGACCGGTTGCGTCTAAGGAAGCGGGATTCGGGATTCGGGATACAGGATGCGGCCTGAGTTGCTCCTGCCCCCGAATCCTGAAAACTGAATTCCGAAACCTGTATCCCGAATTCTGATAACTGAATCCTGACCAATGAGCACACTCTTCGCGATCCTGTTTTACCTTGCGACACTCGCGTTCGTCGTGGGGCTGCTCTCCCGTATCAGTACCTATGCGCGCACTCCCGCGCCGCTGAAGATACCGACCACTCCCGCGCCGACGACAAAGAGCGGCGTGGTGTTGCGCATGACCCGCGAAGTGGTGTTCTTCGAAAGCCTGTTCAAGGCCAATCTGTGGATATGGATCATGGGCTGGCTGTTCCATGCCAGTCTGGCGCTGGTGGTGTTGCGCCATCTGCGCTATTTCACCGAGCCCGTCTGGGGCTGGGTCGCCGCCATCCAGCCGTTCGGCGTCTATGCCGGCATCACCATGCTGTTGGGTTTGTGCGGACTCTGGGCGCGCCGCCTGTTCGTCGAGCGCATCCGCTACATCTCCACGCCTTCCGACCATCTTTGGCTGCTGCTGCTGATCGGCATCGCCGTCACCGGCCTGCTGATGAAGTTCGCTGTGCATACCGACGTGGTCGGCGTGAAGGATTTCTTCATCGGGCTGATGCGTTTCGACATCCGCCCCTTGCCGATGGATGCGCTGCTGATCGCGCATCTGTCGCTGGTTTTGCTACTCCTGGTGTTCTTCCCCATCAGCAAGCTTCTTCATGCACCAGGAGTCTTTTTCTCGCCCACGCGCAACCAGACCGACAATCCGCGCGAGAAGCGCCATGTCGCCGGTTGGGCCAAACAAATGGAATCGGAGAACTAGCATGGCGGACATCACTGCGCCGGCATATCGCACCATCCCCATCGTCCCCGCGCTGAAGCCGGGCGCGATGGAAGGCAAGGGGCCGTTCATTGCCAACGACAAGCACCAGGAAGCGCTGGGTTTCCCGGGGCAGCTGGTTGAGGACTGGCACGACAAGGCCATCGCCAAGATGGGCGAGCTGTTGGACAAATTCCGCTCGCTGCGGGTGTACATGGACGCCTGCGTGCATTGCGGCGCCTGCACCGACAAGTGCCATTACTTCATCGGCACGGCAGATCCGAAGAACATGCCGGTGGCGCGCCAGGATCTGATGCGCAGCGTGTACCGCCGCTATTTCACGCTGCCGGGCAAGCTGTTCCCCAGGCTGGTCGGCGCGCGCGATCTGACGCGCGAAGTGCTGGACGAGTGGTACAACTACTATCACCAGTGTTCGGAATGCCGCCGCTGCTCGGTGTTCTGCCCGTACGGCATCGACACCGCCGAAGTGACCATGGCCGCGCGCGAGATCCTCGCGTCGATCGGCATGGGCCAGAAGTATTCCAACGAGATCATCGGCAAGGTGCACAAGATCGGCAACAACCTCGGCCTGCCCGAGCCTGCGCTGCGCGACACGCTGGAAGGGCTGGAGGAGGACGTCAAGGAAGATACCGGCCTGGACATCAAGTTCCCGCTGGACGTGAAGGGCGCCGAGGTGCTGCTGATCACGCCGTCCGCGGATTTCTTCGCCGAGCCGCACATCGACGGCCTGATCGGCTATGCCAAGGTGTTCCATGCCACCGGCACCAGCTGGACGCTGTCGTCGATGGCATCCGAGGGCGCCAACTTCGGCATGTTCATCGGCAACTACGAGCAGATGCGCAAGATCGCGCTGCGCATCCGCGAAGCGGCGCTGGAGCTGGGGGTCAAGCGCATCATCGTCGGGGAGTGCGGCCACGCCTGGCGCGTCGCCTACAGCTTCTGGAACACGCTGTCCGGCGTGGGCGCCGGGGCCGACGAGGTGGACGAATTCGCCCGGATGCTGCAGAAGCAGCTCGACCCGCGCTACAAGCAGCCCACCCACATCTGCGAATTCACCTGGGATCTGATCGAGCGCGGCCAACTGAAATTCGACAAGTCCAGGAATGACAAGTTTGTCATCACCATGCACGACTCCTGCAACGTCGCGCGCGGCTCGCGCATGGGGGATTACGCCGGCGGCCAGTTCGAGGTCCCGCGCAACATCATCAAGGCGGTGGCGAACAACTTCGTCGAAATGGACCCGAACACCACGCGAGAGCGCACCTTCTGCTGCGGCGGCGGCGGCGGCCTGCTGACCGACGATCTGATGGATCTCCGCGTCAAGGGCGCCCTTCCTCGCATGGAAGTATTGAATCAGGCCGTGGAAGAGCACGGCGTGAATTACCTGGCGGCGATCTGCGCCATTTGCAAGACGCAGTTCTCCAAGATCATGCCCGTCTACGGTTACGACCGCAGGATGGTGGGCGGCGTACACCAGCTGGTCAGCAACGCGATCATCCTGGACGAACAGAAATAACTCACGGAGGTAGGACGATATGTCAGCAACAACCGAAACCACGCAGAAGCTCACTTTCCGTCGCTTCAAGGACGGCAATAACCAGGTCAAACGCTGGAACGAGAAGATCTTCCAGGCCGGCCATTCGTACAAGTGCCCGACCTACATCCAGTCCACGCCTCCGTGCCAGGGCAGCTGCCCGGCAGGCGAGGATATCCGCGGCTACCTGGCCATCGTGCGCGGCACCGAGAAGGTGCCCGTCGGCGCGGACGGCAAGACGCCGATCATGCCGTGGCAGGAATACGCGTGGCGACGCCTGACCGAGGCTAATCCCTTCCCGTCGGTGATGGGCCGCGTGTGCCCGGCGCCCTGCGAGAGCGGATGCAACCGCAACGAAGTCGAAGACCACGTCGGCATCAACTCCGTCGAACACTTCCTCGGCGATTATGCGATTGCGAACAAGCTGAAGTTCAACAAGCCTGACGTCGCGTCCACCGGCAAGAAGGTGGCGGTGCTGGGCGGCGGCCCGGCCGGCCTGTCGGTGGCCTACCAGCTGACGCTGAAGGGCCATGAGGTCACCATCTTCGACGAGCATGAGCATCTGGGCGGCATGATGCGTTACGGCATCCCAGGCTTCCGCACGCCGCGTGACGTGCTGGACGCGGAGATCCAGCGCATCCTCGACCTGGGCGTGAAGACACGCATGAACACGCATGTCGGCCGCGACATCACGATGGAGCAGATCCGCAAGGAATTCGACGCGGTGTTCCTCGGCATGGGCGCTCAGGCCGGCCGCGCCCTGCCGATCGCCGATAGCGATGCCCCCAATGTCGTGACCGCGACCGCGTTCCTGAAGGCCTTCAACGACGGCCGCCTGCAGCATGTCGGCAAGCGCGTGGTCGTGGTCGGCGGCGGCGACACCTCCATCGACGTGGCGACCATCGCCCGCCGCCTGGGACACATCAAGCATGCGCATCCGACCGATACCGAGGCGGCGATCGCCGGGCGCATGGCGCACGATGTCGCGGAGATTTCCGCGAAGGAGGGCGCGGTCGTGACGCTGACCTCGCTGTTCCCCGTCGACAAGATGCAGGCCAACAAGCACGAGATCGAGCAGGCGCTGGCCGAAGGCATCGCCATCAAGGGCGGTCTGGTGCCGATCGGCATCGTGCGCGGCTCCGACGGCCGCGCCACCGCGCTGCGCGTGATGCAGTGCGAGGCCAAGATCGCCGGCGGCAAGCTGGAGATCAAGAACATCGAAGGTACCGAGCAGGACATCGAGGCCGACCTGATCGTGTCCGCGATCGGCCAGGCCGTGGATTTCACCGGTCTGGAGGAATTCAACAACGGCAAGGGCGCGGTTTCCACCGACCGCAACTACCTGGTGAACGGCCAGAAGGGCGTGTTCGCCGGCGGCGACGTGATCCGCCCGCACCTGCTGACCACCGCGGTCGGTCACGGCGCCATCGCCGCCGACGGCATCCACAACTTCCTGCAGGGGCACGACCTGGAGAAGCGTCCCAAGATCGACGTGCACCAGTTCGACCTGATCCGCAAGATGGCGGAGAAGGGGCTGGATCCCAAGCCCGCGGAGGAGCCGATGCGCGGCACCTGCTTCACCAACCAGGCGGTGCACAACTTCGACAACCGTTCGGACCGCTACATCATCCCGCACGACAAGCTGTTCCTCGGCCACTTCGGTTACACGCCGCGCAACATGCGCCATGTGATCACGCTGGACGAGCAGACCGCGCTGGGCAACTTCGACGAGCGCCTCGGCGTGCTGGGCGAGAAGGAGGCCGTCGCCGAAGCCAAGCGCTGCATGAGCTGCGGCATGTGCTTCGAGTGCGACAACTGCGTGGTGTACTGCCCGCAGACTGCCGTGTCCCGCGTGAAGAAGTCCGAGGCGACGCTGGGCCGCTATGTGACGACCGACTACGACAAGTGCATCGGCTGCCATATCTGCGCGGACGTGTGCCCGACGGGCTATATCCAGATGGGTCTCGGCGAATGATGAAAAAGCTGTTCTTCTTCCTGATGATGTGCCTGAGCCTGTCGGCCTGGGCGGCCGGGTCGCCCAAGATCGACATCGGCAAGGGCGGCCAGTGCGTCGAGGACCCGCAATGGATGCGCAAGAACCACATGCACCTGTTGAAGCACGGTCGAGACGACGCCTTGCGCCGCGGCATCAGGGACGAGAAACACAGCCTGAAGAACTGCATCGAATGCCATGCGAGCACCAAGGACGACAGCGCGATCGCGCGCGCGGACAGCTTCTGCGTCTCGTGCCACAGCTACGAGGCGGTGAAGATAGACTGCTTCGAGTGCCATTCCGGCACGCGCAAGAGCGCATGGCTGCAACAGAGGAACGCCAAATGAGCGACATCGACCTGACACGTCGTAACTTTCTGAAGACATCGGCGGGCGCGGCGGCGGTCGCGATCGCGCCGGGCATGATGCTGTTTCAGGTGGCGCACGGCAAGAGCGAAGGCGCCAGCAGCAAAGTGCGCTGGGGCATGCTGATCGACACCAACCAGTGCAAGACCGGCTGCAACGATTGCGTGACCGCCTGCCACACCGAGAACGGGATTTCCGGCGGCACATTGCCGACCGACTCGCAGTGGATACGCAAGATCGAGATCAAGGACATCAGCGGCGGGCGCGAACTGTCGCTGCCGATGATGTGCCAGCATTGCGAGCATCCGCCCTGCGTGGATGTGTGCCCGACCAACGCCTCGATGAAGCGCGCCGACGGCATCGTGCTGGTCGACAAGCACCGTTGCATCGGCTGCCGCTACTGCATGATGGCCTGCCCGTACAAGGCGCGTTCCTTTGTGCACGAGCCGCTGACCGGCCAGAATCCCGACGTGCCGCGCGGCAAAGGCACCGTGGAGAGCTGCACGCTGTGCGTGCACCGCATCGACCAGGGCGGCAAACCGGCCTGTTCGGAGGCCTGCTCGAACAAGGCCATCCTGTTCGGCGATCTCAACGACCCGGGCAGCGAGATCGCGCAGAAAGTGCGTTCGGTCGCGACCACCCAGGTGCGCGCGGATCTGAGGTTGAATCCCGGCGTTCGTTATCAGGGGCTCTAAATGTCTAGCTATCCTCCGATGTATTTCAAGAATCGTTTGTTCTGGGCATTGCTGGCCGCGGGCGGCGCGGTTGCCGCCGCAGGCATGTATGCCGTGTACTTGATGGAGCATCACGGCCACATCATCACCGGCATGAACAACCAGATCGTATGGGGGCTGCCGCATGTGTTCGCGATCTTCCTGATCGTCGCAGCATCCGGCGTGCTGAACGTGGCATCCATCGGTTCGGTGTTTGGCAAGGCCGTGTACAAGGCGCGCGCGCCGCTGGCCAGCCTGCTGTCCATCGCGATGCTGGCGGGCGGCCTGACGGTGCTGATGCTGGACCTCGGCCGACCGGACCGCATCATCGTCGCGGCGACCAACTACAACCTGACTTCGGTGTTCGCGTGGAACGTGGTGCTGTATTCCGGCATGTTCGGTCTGGTGGTGGCCTATCTGTGGACGATGATGGAGCGCCGCATGAACCCGTACAACAAGGCCGCCGGCCTCGCGGTGTTCGTCTGGCGCTTCGTGCTGACCACCGGCACCGGCCTGATCTTCGCCTTCCTGACCGCGCGCCAGGCCTACGGCTCGGCATTGCTGCCGCCGATGTTCATCGTGCTGTCCTTCGCCTGGGGACTGGCGGTGTTCCACGTGGTGCAGACCGTGATCTATCTGTGGAACGAGAAGACGCTCGCTCCCGAGATACTGAACCGCAAGAAGAACCTGCTCGGCGTGTTCGTGCTCGGCTCGCTGTACATGGTGGCGACCTATCATTTCACCAACATGTACTTCGCCCAGCAGCAGGCCTTCGAGCTGTTCATCCTGCGCGACGGCGGCGTGTATCCCAACCTGTTCTGGTGGGGCTATGTGGTGTTCGGCAACCTGCTGCCGCTGGCGCTGATCTTCGCGCCGGGTCTGGGCAAGCTGCGCTGCGTGACGGCGGCCTCGTTGCTGGTGATCCTGGGCGGCTTCGCGCTGCTGTACGTGTTCATCATCGGCGGCCAGGCGTTCCCGCTGAACATCTTCCCCGGCTATGAAGTCAGCAGCAGTTTCGGTGACGGGCAGATCGCCGGCTACTCGCCTTCGCTTTACGAGTTCCTGCTGGGCTTCGGAGGGCTGGCGATCGCCTTCGTGATCACCACCGCCAGCGTGCGCGTGCTGAACTTCATGCCGCAGGACAAGCCGTACATCGCGGATTGATGCGCCGGGCGGGCCGGCCGAGACCGGTTCCGCCATTTCCTCCAAGCCGACAGAGACCCCGGATGAATCGTTTCCTGATTTCCGCAGCGCATAAATCCTCCGGCAAGACCATGGTCAGCATCGGCCTGTGCGCGGCGCTCGCCGCGCGCGGACACAGCGTGCAGCCATTCAAGAAGGGGCCAGACTACATCGACCCGATGTGGCTCGGCCAGGCCGCGGGAAATGCCTGCCGCAACCTCGATCTGTACCTGATGGAGAACGACGACGTGGTCGCGACCTTCGCGCGCCATGCGTCCGAGGTGAACCTGGTCGAGGGCAACAAGGGGTTATACGACGGCCTCGCGCTGGACGGCAGCAACAGCAATGCCGCGTTGGCCAAGCTGCTCGACCTGCCGGTGATCCTCGTCATCGACGCGCGCGGCATGACGCGCGGCATCGCGCCGCTGATCCTCGGTTATCAGGCATTCGACAAGGACATCCAGATTGCCGGCGTGATCCTGAACAACCTCGGCGGCAAGCGCCACGAGTCCAAGCTGCGCCAAGTCATCGAACATTACACCGATGTGCCGGTGATCGGCGCGATCCAGCACGACGAGCGCCTGTCCATCGTCGAGCGCCATCTGGGGCTGATGCCCAGCAACGAATCCATCGCGGCGAATGCCAAGATCAGGCAAATCGGCCAAGCCATCGCGGAGCAGGTCGATCTGGACCGTCTGCTCGAACTGTCGCAGAAGGAGCCGTTGCCTGTGCCGCGCACCGCCGAGGTGCTGCCCATGCCGTCCGGCGACAAGGTGCGCATCGCCATCGCGCGCGACCGTGCGTTCGGTTTCTACTATGCGGACGACCTGGATGCGCTGGAGGCTGCCGGAGCGGAACTGGTGCCGTTCGATGCACTGAACGATGCGCATCTGCCCGCCGTCGATGGCCTGTACATCGGCGGCGGCTTTCCGGAGGCCTGCTCCGTGGAACTGGAGGCCAACAGCAGCCTGCGCGGCGAGATCAAACGGGCGATCGAATTCGGCCTGCCGGCTTACGCCGAGTGCGGCGGGCTGATGTATCTGTCGCGCAGCATCACCTGGGAAGGACGAACCTATCAGATGGTCGGCGCGATTCCCGGCGAAGTCACCATGCATGCCAAACCCGTCGGCCGCGGCTATGTGCATCTGCGCGAGGTTGCGGATCACCCGTGGCCGCGCCCGGACATGCCGGCGAAACAGATCAAGGCACACGAGTTCCATTATTCGAAACTGGAGAACCTGCCGGCCGATATGCGGTACGCTTATCAGGTGGAGCGCGGCTATGGCATCGACGGCGAACGAGACGGCCTTGTCGTCAATAACCTGCTGGCCTCCTATACCCACCTGCGCACCATCGGCAGCTGCTACTGGGCGACCCGTTTCGTCGGGTTCGTGCGGCGCTGCAAGGAGCAGGCATCCTCAACCACGAATAAAGAGAAAGCACTATGAACAGCAGTCTGTACCAGGCGGCCATCGCGGCCTTCGACAAGGCGAACGCGGAAGACCCGAACAAGGAAACGTTCGATGGCAAGGAGTATCCCAAGGAGCTGCTCTACGCGCAGCGCATGACCGAGATGCAGGAGCGCTACGCGCCCGACGCATCGGAAGCCGTGAAGCTGGCCTGCCGCGCGCAGCACATCCAGCGCTGGAAGAGTCCGCGCAGCGACTACCCGATGGACAAGAAGGGCTACATGCTGTGGCGCACCAACCTGTACAAGTTCCATGCCGAGACGGCGGGCCGGTTGATGAAGGAAGTCGGCTACGACGACGAGATGATTGCGCGCGTGAAGACCATCGTGGGCAAGAAGGATCTCAAGACCAATCCCGAAACGCAGTTGATGGAAGACGTGGTCGACCTGGTGTTCATCGAGCATTACATGCTGGGCTTCGCGCAGCAGAAGGCCGACTACTCCGAAGACAAGTGGCTGCTCATTATCAAGAAGACCTGGGACAAGATGTCCGAGCGCGCGCACGAGTTTGCGCTGTCCGGCAAGATCAAGCTGCCGGAGGCGCTGGTGCCGCTGATCCTGAAGGCGATCAAGTGATGGATTTCCTGCCGGTATTCCAGAACGTTTGCGGTCGTCGCTGCCTGGTGGTAGGCGGCGGTTCGGTCGGCGCACGCAAGGCCGGTGTGCTGCTCGAAGCCGGGGCCATGGTGCGCGTTGTCGCACCGGAGATCGACGAAGAACTGAAAGGGATGCCCAACGTCGAGGCGGTGCTTGCAGGCTTCGAGCCGCAGCACCTGGACGGTATGACGCTGGTGATCGCGGCGACCAACGACCGCGCGGTGAACAAGCAGGTGTCCGAACTGGCCCAGGCGCGCAACATCCCGGTGAACGTGGTGGACGATCCCGAGCTGTGCTCTTTCATCATGCCGGCCATCCTCGACCGTTCGCCGCTGATGGTGGCGTTCTCCAGCGGCGGCGCCTCGCCGGTGCTGACGCGCATGATGCGCGGCAAGCTGGAGACGGTGATTCCGCAGAACTACAGCCGTCTCGCCGCGTTCGCCGAACGCTTCCGCGAGCAGGTGAAGACTCGCGTGACCAATCCGGCCAAGCGCCGCATCTTCTGGGAGAACGTGTTCGAAGGCGTGGTCGCCGAGAAGGTGCTGACCGGCGACGAAGCGAGCGCCGAGGCGATGCTGCAGCAGATGCTGGCGAGCGAGGACAACATCCAGCGCGGCGAGGTCTATCTCGTCGGCGCGGGTCCCGGCGATCCCGACCTGCTGACCTTCCGCGCGCTGCGCCTGATGCAGAAGGCCGACGTGGTGGTGTACGACGCGCTGGTGTCCAAGCCCATCGTCGAGATGACCCGGCGTGACGCCGAGCGCATCTATGTCGGCAAGCGTAGAGCCGACCATGCGCTGCCGCAGGAAGACATCAACCTGCTGCTGGTGCGGCTGGCCAAGGAAGGCAAGCGCGTGCTGCGACTCAAGGGCGGCGATCCGTTCATCTTCGGGCGCGGCGGCGAGGAGATCGAGGAACTGGCCGAACACGGCATCCCGTTCCAGGTGGTGCCGGGCATCACCGCGGCGGCCGGCGTGGCGTCCTATGCCGGCATTCCGTTGACCCATAGGGATCATGCCCAGTCCTGCGTGTTCGTCACCGGCCACCTGAAGGACGGCACGATGAACCTCGACTGGGAGCAGCTCGCGCGTCCGCGCCAGACCGTGGTGGTGTACATGGGCCTGCACGGCCTGGATACCCTGTGCGCCAAGCTGATCGAACACGGCATGCCGGACAGCACGCCCATCGCCATCGTGCAGCACGGCACGCAGCCCACGCAACGCGTGATCACCGGAACGCTGGCGACGCTGCCGGAAATCGCCGAGCGCGAGCAGCCGCAGGCGCCGACGCTGATCGTCGTCGGCGGCGTGGTCACGTTGCGCGAGAAGCTGGCGTGGTTCCATCCGCAGAATTCCTGATTTCCGTAGTCCAAACCAACGCAAGGAGAGGCATGATGAGATTCAAGGGTATGTTGCTGTCCGCATTGCTGATGTTCGTATCGTCCGGCGTACAGGCCGCCGACGCACTGCTGAAACCGTTCGTGCTGGGCTCCAAGGGCGCGGGCACGGTGGCCGAGAAATCGGCGCAGACGAAGAGCGCGCTGGCTGCCGCCGGCTTTGCCGTGGTCGGCGAATACGCCCCCTATCCGGGCGCGAATATCATCGTCGTCACCAGCGACGAGCTGAAGAAGAACGCCGCGGCCTCCGAGTTCGGCGGCTACGGCGCGGTGCAGCGCGTGTCCGTCACCGAGGCGGCGGGCCAGGTGCAGGTCAGCTACACCAACCCGGTCTATATGTCGCACGCCTACCGCATGAAGGGCGACCTGTCCGGCGTGTCGGCGGCAATGGAAAAGGCGCTGGGCAGGGTCGAGGAATTCGGCGCGAAGGGCATGAGTGCGAAATCGATCCGCAAATACCACTACACCATCGGCATGGAATACTTCGACGAGCCCAGCGAACTGGCCGAATACGGCAGCTACGAGGAGGCCGTGCAGGCCGTGGACGCGAAGCTCGCGAAGAACGGCAACGGCGTCAGCAAGGTCTACCGCGTCGACGTGCCGGGCAAGCAGGAGTCGGTGTTCGGCGTCGGCCTCAAGGGCAGCGGCGACGGCAAGTACATGGACGACCAGTTCATCATGAAGGAGATCGACTTCCGCGACGTGAAGTCCACCGCGCACCTGCCCTACGAGGTGCTGGTATCCGGCAACAAGGTGTATGCGCTGTATGCGCGCTTCCGCATCGCGATCAACTTCCCGGATCTCAGCATGATGGGCAGCAACAGCTTCATGAACATCATGAAGACGCCCGAGGCGATCCGCCTCGCGCTGCAGAAGACCGTGAAGAAATAATCCAGACAGGAAGCTCAATGTCCAATGATCTGATAGCGGCGGCGAAGGCCGGCGACCTCGCGGCGGTGCAGGGTTTGATTTCGTCGGGTGCGGATATCAACGCGGTCGACGAGCGCGGCTGGACCGCACTGGCTTACGCGGTCTATGACGCCGAGTTGAAACACGGTCATGCCGACGTGGTGCGGGCGCTGCTCGACGCCGGCGCGGACCTGGAGGCCTCCATTGGCTACGGCGTGCGCCCGTTGATGCTGGCTGCCGGTTACGGCGAGGCCGAAATCGTCGCGACGCTGCTGAACGCCGGCGCCGACCCCCTGGCGAAAAACGAAGGCGGCTACACCGCGCTGGCGATGGCGAAGCAGAAGCACTATGTGGACGTCATCAACATGCTGCACGAGGCCGAGTATGAGGCCGGCGTCGGCGAAGGGAGCTGCGGGAGCCGCACCGCGCCGGGTGTCAGCGTCGTCAATTTCATGAAGCGGCCGGGCGGTTGATCCGGCCCGCAGGAACGAATATGCCTTATTTCATCTTCAAAATCACCGAACGGCCGATCCGCATGCTGGAGAAGCTGGAGCAGCACGACGCCTACCGCGATGCCGCGGCCAGGGTCAAGGAGCTGCGTGCCGGCCTCCCGGCCGGAGCGCCCCATGTCGTCAAGATGATCTTCGCCGAGACCGAGCTGCATGCCGAGGATCTGCTGAACCAGGTGCGCGAGCCGAATCCGGATCCGGACGACTGACAAAGCCGCTTTATGGAGTAAAATCGCGCCCGGTCAATTCATGGAGTAGCGGATTCTGGCGAGGCGCGAGAGTCGAGTGACAAACCCGAGGGTTTCACACTTGCCACTTTTCACTCCCCACTTCCCATCACAGCGATGAGCATCAAGTCAGACAAGTGGATACGGCGCATGGCCGAACAGCACGGCATGATTTCTCCGTTCGAGCCCAACCAGGTCAAGGAAGCCAACGGGCACAAGATCGTGTCCTACGGCACGTCGAGCTACGGCTACGACATCCGCTGCTCGCGCGAATTCAAGCTGTTCACCAACATCAACAGCACCATCGTCGATCCCAAGAACTTCGATCCGAATTCCTTCGTCACGGTCGAGGCCGACTACTGCATCATCCCGCCGAACTCGTTCGCGCTGGCGCGCACCGTCGAGTACTTCAAGATTCCTCGCAACGTGCTGACTGTCTGCCTCGGCAAGAGCACCTACGCGCGCTGCGGCATCATCGTCAACGTCACCCCGTTCGAACCTGAGTGGGAAGGCTATGTGACGCTGGAGTTCTCCAACACCACGCCGCTGCCGGCGAAGATCTACGCCAACGAAGGCGTGGCGCAGGTGCTGTTCTTCGAGTCCGACGAGGTCTGCGAGACCTCGTACAAGGACCGCGGCGGCAAGTATCAGGGGCAGGTCGGCGTGACACTGCCCAAGACCTAGTTTCATGGCTGACGTCAAAGACATCGTCTGGCGCTCGCCCGAGGGCGACGTCATCGCCTGCATCGAGAAGAACAAGGTGATGCAGGAGAACATCGCCGAGATTCGCCAGGTCTGCCGGGATGCGCTGGAGGACGCCGTGCTGATGGGCTGCGACGAACGGCAGTTCCGCGCGGTGCTGGCCGAGCTGGTCGCGTCGCTGGAATCATCCTTCACTCGGCCGGATTGACGCCGGCTCCCCGCAAATCTGCGACAATTCGCGCCAAATCGTTATCCCCGCTGGGAGTAAGCCATGAAATTCCGTTTTAGTTTCGACATCACATCGGCCTGCGGCCGATATGAGTCTTCACTGAACCTTCACCTCGCATGTCGTGATTCAGGTTCGCAACGTATTACTTCACGTGCCATCAAGCTAAGGAGCGCAGCATGAAGTTCAGGTTTCCTATCGTCATCATCGACGAAGACTTCCGTTCCGAGAACGCCAGCGGCCTCGGCATCCGCGCGCTGGCCGCGGCGATCGAGAAGGAGGGCATGGAAGTGCTGGGCGTCACCAGCTACGGCGACCTGACTTCGTTCGCGCAGCAGCAGAGCCGGGCGTCGGCCTTCCTGCTGTCCATCGACGACGAGGAATTCGGCGGCGGCAGCGATGAGGAAACCGAATTTGCGCTGAAGCTGCTGCGCGCCTTCGTGCGCGAGATACGCTTCAAGAACGCGGACATCCCGATCTACCTGTACGGCGAGACGCGAACCTCGCGCCACATCCCGAACGACATCCTGCGCGAGCTGCACGGCTTCATCCACATGCACGAGGACACGCCGGAGTTCGTCGCGCGCCACATCATCCGCGAGGCGAAGTCCTACCTCGATTCGCTCGCGCCGCCGTTTTTCCGCGCGCTGCTGGATTACGCGCAGGACGGTTCGTATTCCTGGCACTGTCCGGGGCACTCGGGCGGCGTGGCGTTCCTGAAGTCGCCGGTGGGGCAGATGTTCCACCAGTTCTTCGGCGAGAACATGCTGCGCGCCGACGTGTGCAACGCGGTGGACGAACTCGGCCAGCTGCTGGACCACACCGGGCCGGTCGCTGCCTCGGAGCGAAACGCCGCGCGCATCTTCAATTCCGACCACCTGTTCTTCGTCACCAACGGCACTTCGACCTCGAACAAGATCGTGTGGCACTCGACCGTGGCGCCCGACGACATCGTCGTGGTGGACCGCAACTGCCACAAGTCCATTCTGCATTCGATCATGATGACCGGCGCGGTGCCGGTGTTCCTGACCCCGACGCGCAACCACTACGGCATCATCGGGCCGATCCCGAAGTCCGAGTTCGAGCCGGCGAGCATCCAGAAGAAGATCGACGCGAATCCCTTCATCAAGGACAAGAAGAAGAAACCGCGCATCCTGACGATCACGCAGAGCACCTACGACGGCGTGGTGTACAACGTCGAGATGCTGAAGGAGATGCTGGACGGCAAGATCGACACGCTGCATTTCGACGAAGCCTGGCTGCCGCACGCGGCGTTCCACGATTTCTACAGGGACATGCATGCGATCGGTCGCGACCGTCCGCGCGCGCAGGAATCGATGATCTTCGCCACGCAGTCCACCCACAAGCTGCTCGCGGGATTGAGCCAGGCCTCGCAGATCCTGGTGCGCGAGTCGCAGAGCCGCAAGCTCAACAGCCACGTGTTCAACGAGGCCTACCTGATGCATACCTCGACCAGTCCGCAGTATTCCATCATCGCCTCGTGCGACGTGGCCGCGGCGATGATGGAGCCGCCGGGCGGCACCGCGCTGGTCGAGGAGAGCATCGCCGAGGCGATGGACTTCCGCCGCGCGATGAAGAAGGTGGACGAGGAATTCGGCAGCGACTGGTGGTTCAAGGTCTGGGGGCCGGACGACATCGCCGAGGAGGGCGTGGGTTCGCGCGAAGACTGGGTGTTGCGCGCCGCCGACAAGTGGCACGGCTTCGGCAAGCTCGCCGAAGGCTTCAACATGCTGGATCCGATCAAGGCCACCATCATCACGCCGGGGCTGGACGTGGACGGCGACTTCGCCGATTCCGGCATTCCGGCCTCGATGGTCACGCGCTACCTGTCCGAGCACGGCGTCATCGTCGAGAAGTGCGGGTTGTACTCGTTCTTCATCATGTTCACCATCGGCATCACCAAGGGTCGCTGGAACACGCTGCTGACCGCGCTGCAGCAGTTCAAGGACGACTACGACAAGAACGCGCCGATCTGGCGCATCCTGCCCGAGTTCGCCGCGAAGTATCCGAAATACGAGCGCACCGGCCTGCGCGACCTGTGCCGGCAGATCCACGACGCCTACAAGACGCACAACGTCGCGCGCATGACCACCGAGATGTATCTGTCCGACATGCAGCCGGCGATGAAGCCGTCGGACGCGTTCGCGAAGATGGCGCACGACGAGATCGAGCGCGTCGAGATCGACGACCTGGAGGGCCGCATCACCGCGGTGCTGCTGACTCCCTATCCGCCCGGTATTCCGCTGCTGATCCCGGGCGAGATATTCAACAAAACCATCGTCGATTACCTGAAGTTCGCGCGCGAGTTCAGCCAGAAACTGCCCGGTTTCGAGACCGACATCCACGGTCTGGTCGCCGAGGAGGTGGACGGCGTGAAGCGCTATTTCGTCGATTGCGTGAAGTAGGGCCGGGCGGCCCGGAATAGTCGGGTATAAACAATGCGATGGATATGCCGATGTTATTTGCACGGAGGCATATCATGGACCTGATCGGACGTGTCGGCTATATCGAGAACCGCCTGGGCGAGCGCAAGCCGGATCGCCGCAGTTCGAAGTCCGGTCGCAAACCTCCCCGCGAGGCGGAAGACGCCCGCCCGGAGCAAGATGCCGAGCGGCATCCCCCCGAGTACGGCTATGCGATAGGCAAGGTGATAGACGTCAGCGCCTAGCTGCGCCACGACGGATAGGCAGTCCCCCGGTTCAGGAAGCCGGCCGGCGGCATTCCCCGCCTGCTGCAATCCCCGATCAGAAACGCCATGCCGCGAGCAGTTGCGCGCGGTTCTCGTCGGTCGCGCCGTCGCTCAGCTTGTTGCGCCAGAATTGCCATGCAACGCCAAGATGCAGCCGACCGGGTTTGCCGAACCACGCCTTGCCTGCGTCCCAGCGCAGCTGCGGCTGTGCCAGAACCCAGTGGCCTTGCCGCGCGCCGAATTCGTTGCGGCGGCCCGCGATGTACTCCATGTGCCCCTCGAAGGAGAACGACTGCGCGCCGATGTCGAAGGGGCGCGCCCAGTTGATGTCCAGCATCCAGCTGTCCGTCTCCCGCGGTGCGCCGCCGCGCGCGACGCCGGCGCTGTCGTCGAGATAGAGCGTGAGGTCGGTGTTCAGGAAGGCGAAGCCGGGGGCGTCCCAGGACAGGCGGATGCCGGGCAGGTATTTGCGCACCCTGGCATGGTCGCCGGCGTTCAGTCCCAGCAGCAGCCCGACATCCTTGACCGGCCCCGCGCCGACTGTCCTGCCGGCAAGCTTGCCCGCGCTGAAGTTGATGTAGGCCTCGCCGTAGAGGTCGCCGTCGTTGAAGCCGTCGCGGCGGTTGTCGTGCAGCGAATCGACGAACAGGAAGACGTCGCCGAAGCCCCAGCCGCTGGCGTGCTGCAGCGTGACGACCTGGGTTTCGGCCGCACCGCCGCCGGCGAAGGCCGGCGCGTCCATCCGGCCGTGCTTGTAGATCAGTTCGGTGTTGCTCCAGTCGGATGCGTGCGCACTGGAGAGGGCGAGGCCAGCCAGCACGGTCGTCATCCCCTGCATCATTGCTCGGGCGAGGCGGGTTGGTTCGGAGGAGCGCTTGTCAGCCATGGGGAGGGTGCTCGGTTAAGGCAGGGGTCAGGAGTTGATCGCCGCCATCACGTTCCGGGTGTGTTCGCCGATCTTGAGCCTGATTTCGTCAGCCCTCTCCGGCGCGATGCCCAGCGACCGCCATTCCTCGTCGGCGATCTCCATGCCGACCGGCTCGGCGATGCCGAAGGTGGGTAGCAGCTTTTCGGCGAGGCTGGCCATCGCGACCTGAGGCTGGCCGGCAGCGGCCCTGGGATCGTCGGGGGTGTGGTGGTAGTTCAGCACCGCGACGACGGATTCGGGCAGGCTCCAGTGGCGACCGAGTTCCGCGCCCAGTTCGCCGTGACTGGTTTCCAGCATCTCCGCCTCGATCTCCGCCACGGTGCTTTCCGGCGAGGCGGCCAGCCGGGCATGGAAGGCGCGGCTGAGTTCGGGATCGAGGTAGTCCAGCACCAGGAACCCGATGTCGTGCAGCAGTCCGGAGAGGTAGATTTCCTCGTCCGACGGGCGCAGTTCCGGCGGCATCAGCCGGGCCAGGGTGTCCATGGTCATCGCGACGGACAGGCTGTGCCGCCACAGGCCGGTGATGTCCAGCCCGCCGGCGGGCCGCCGGGTCATCGACGACATCATCGCAAAGCTGAGTGCGACCATCTTGATGCGCCGGATGCCGAGTATCGCCGCCGCATCCTGCAGGCTCAGTATCTTGCGGCCGGTGCCGAACAGCGGGGAGTTCGCCAGGCCGATCACCTTGGTCAGGATGGGCGGATCCTTTGCTATCAGTTCGATCAGCGCCCGCTCGCCTTCGTCGCTGTTGATCTTCAGCGAGAGGATCTTTTGCGCGATGCGCGGGATCGGGGGCAGTGTGCCGAGGTGGTCAAGCGCCTGGCGCAATGATGCGGCTGCGTTCACTACGAGTCCTTTACGGTGGTCGGGACGAATCGGAACGCGGGTGGAGGCGGGTTTTCGTCCCGGTTTCGGGATGGTCGATTTTACCAGAGGCGGGGTCAGGCCGCCTGCCAGCGGGCCAGTTCGTCGGCGCTCATCGGGCGGGCGATGACGTATCCCTGACCCATTTCGCAGCCCATGTCGAGCAGGGTGCGGTAGTGCGCATCGGTCTCTATGCCCTCGGCCACCGTCCGGCGGCCGAAGGCGCGGGCCAGGGCGATGATGCCCTGGGCGATGGCGCGGTCGCCCGGGTCGTCCATCATGTCGCGCACGAAGGACTGGTCTATCTTGAGCACGTCCACCGGCAGGCTGCTGAGGTAGGACAGCGAAGAATAGCCGGTGCCGAAATCGTCCAGTGCGAAGCGCACGCCGAACTTGCGGCAGGCCTCGATGACTTCGCGCACTGCGCTGACGTCCTTGAGCGCGACCGTTTCGAGCACCTCGATCTGCAGCCTGTCCGGCGGCAGTTCGGGATGACGCGCCAGCTGCCGTTCCAGCTTTTCGGCGAAGCTGCGGGACTCAAGGTGGTGGGCGGAGATGTTGGCGCTGACCTCGATGTCCAGCCCGTCACGGCGCCAGCTGTCAGCCTGGGCCAGCGCGGTGGCGATGACCCAGTCGCCGATCTCGATGTCGAGTTCGGTGTTCTCGATATGGTGCAGGAACTCGGCCGGGAGCAGCAGTCCGCGCTCCGGATGCCGCCAGCGGATCAGTGCTTCCGCGCCCATCAGCTTTCTGGTGCGCAGGTCGATCTTGGGCTGGTAGTGCAGCTCGAACTGCCCGAGCGCCAGGCCTGACCTGATGGCCCCTAGAACCTCCTGCTGGTTGCGGCTGCGCATGTCCAGCGCGGGATCGTAGATATGGAAGCGGTTCTTGCCCGCCTGCTTGGCCTGGTACATGGCCTGGTCTGCATGCCGCAGCAGCGTGTCCGGGTCTTCGTCGTCAAGCGGATAGATGCTGACCCCGATGCTGGTGCTCAGCGCCAGGGTCTTGCCCTTGATGCGCATCGGCTCGGCGATCGCGGCGAGCAGGCGCTCCAGCGTCGCGACGCATTCCTCGCCCTTTTCCAGCCCCAGCAGCACCACCACGAACTCGTCCCCGCCCAGCCTGGCGACGGTGTCCCCGCCGCGTATGGTGTTGACCATGCGCCGTGCGATCTCGATCAGCACCTGGTCGCCTGCGTCGTGCCCCAGCGTGTCGTTGATCTGCTTGAATCCGTCGAGGTCGAGATAGCAGACCGCGGCCATATCCTGCTCGCGCGCAGTCTGCGCGATGGCCTGTTTCATGCGGTCGGCCAGCAGCACGCGGTTGGGGATGCCGGTCAGCGCATCGTAGTGGGCGATGCGGCTCAGTTCCTTCTCGTGCTCCTTGATGTGGCTGATGTCGGAGAACACGGCGACATATCGTTGCGCCCTGCCCTCCCTGTCGCGGATGACCGAGATCGACAGCAACTCCGTGTAGGTCTCGCCGGATTTACGGCGGTTCCATATCTCGCCGCGCCAGGCGTTTTCCTGCTCCAGCGACCGCCACATCGCGGCGAAGAATTCGCGGTCGTGGCGCCCGGAATTCAGCAGCCTGGGATTGCGGCCGAGGACTTCATCGCGACTGTAGCCGGTGATCCGGACGAAGGCGGGATTGACGTCCACGATGCGGTTGTCCGCATCGGCGATCAGGATCGCCTCCCGGCTGGTGTCGAACACGCTGGCGGTGATGCGCAGGTTCTCCTCGGAACGCTTGCGCTCGGTGATGTCGCGGATGATGCCCAGCGCATGCCAGCTGTCCTGCAGTCTGAAGGCGGAAATGGACAGCTCGACGGGAAACTCCTCGCCGTTCTTGCGCAGCGCGTTGATCTCGAATGTCGTGCCGACGATGGGCCCCTCGCCGGAACTGCGGAAGTGGTCGAAGCCCGCGTGCGCCGCGTCATGGTAGTGCGCAGGCGTGAGCAGGGCGTGCAGGTTGCGGCCGAGCACTTCGTCCGCGGCATAGCCGAATATCTTTTCCGCGGCCGGGTTCCAGTAAGTCACCCGCTCGTCGTTGCCGATGATCACGATTGCATCCTGGGCGGAGGTGCTGATCAGGCGGAACTTCGCCTCGCTTTCGGCCAGCTCCTTGCTCCGGTTTTCCAGTTCCGCGGTGCGTTGCCTGACCAGTTCCTCCAGATGCTCCTGGTGACGGCTCAGTTCGCCGGTCACGCTTTGCAGCTTGCCGATGATGATCCTGACATGGCGGGTGAAGGGGTGAAAGATCAGCGCGGCCTCCAGCGCCAGCAACAGCAGCGTGATGATCCAGAAGATCGTCTCGGCCTTCTGCAGGCGGGCCACGGATGCCTCGCCCTCCTGCTGGTATTGAAGCACCATGCGGTCCAGCGAGGAGACCAGCGTGGTCGGCGCGGTGCGGGTGATGTATTGCAGCAGCGGGTGGCCCGGGGTCAGCGCGTCGTCGTCCAGCGCCAGCAGCTGGCGCACGGTCCGGATATAGGTTTCGACCTGCGCATCGAGCGCGTCCGGTTCGCCGAAATACATCGCATGCACCGCCGGCGACATCGTGCCGGGCAGCCCCATCGCCTCGTCGCCGTGGGTCAGGCCCTGATGGGATGCGTCCATCAGGTTTGTCGCTTCTGCAAGCTTCGTGCGTATCGCGGCGCGCTCGGTTTTCGGAGCGTTCGCCAGCAGGTTGGAGAACAGCGCGGTGCGCTGGCTGAGCATGCGCTGGCGTCCGCTGACGTTGACCACCGCCGCAGTGCTCTGCTGCTCCGAGATCACCAGGTCCAGGCTCAGCCATGCGGCCGTGGACAGCGTCGCCACCAGCGACAGCGCGATCGCGTAGCGCCAGGTCAGCGATCTGGCGATGCTGCCGTAGCTTGTCGGGTCGGTCGTCTTAGACTGGCTCATCATGTCCATGTTCTGGCTGAGTCCTCTCGAACCCAGTTTACGCCATTCGCACGGTCATGTGCGCTTCGGGTGAAATGCGATCGGCACGGCCGTCGGCGGTGGGCTCTTCAGGATGTGTTTCTTCGCCTTGCCGATCACATGCATCTCGCAGGCCTTGCAGTCGAACTCCAGTCTCAGCCGCTCGCTGCCGTTGACCAGCGTCATCGGCTCGGCGCGCACCTGCCCCTGCACGCCCACCACGCCCTTCGCCTGTTTGGGGCACAGGCTCAGGCTGTAGCGTATGCAGTGGCGCGTGACCATCAGCGAAACTTCGCCCGCTTCCTGGTGCGACTCGTAGGCGGCTGCGATCAGCCTCACGCCGTGCTTCGCGTAGAACGCCCGCGCCGCGCCGTTGTAGACGTTGGCGAGGAAGGTCAGCGACTCTTCCGGATACTGTGCGGGCGGCTCTGCCGCGGCCTTGCGTTGCGGGCGGGTGTAGGTGGCGAGACGCGCGGCTTCAAGCTTCTCCACCGCGTCGCGACGCAGCTTGTTGACGATGGAGCCGGGGACAAACCAGGGCCGGGTCCAGTGGATGGCGATGGCCGGTGATGCATCGTCCAGTCGAGGGAGTTCTTCGTTGGCGGCGATTGCATTGCGCAACTCGAAATCGCTGCCGCCGAAGCGGTCCAGCTGTTCGCGCAAGCTCCTCTCTGCCTCCTCCGGATGCTGTGCGGGTTGCTTGTCGAAGGCGACGCTCGCGGTCGCGGCGATGCCGTCCTCGTCGCGCAGCGTCAGCGAAAAACCATCTGAGGATTCCGAGAAAGTTGCGTCGATGCCGATGCGCCGCTCGGCCGACTTCTTCAGTAGCGCCTGCTCCCACGCGTGGTCGCGGTTGCGGCTGATCTTCACGCCGGGACGCAGCCCTTCCAGCGTGTGCATCGGCTCGTTCGGGAACACGCGCCACACCTTGCCTTTGTTTTCCACGATGTTCGCCTGCAGGCCGACGACGGTGCGCTTGTGCAGGTAGTTCAGGCCGTCGCTGTTCGCCAGCGCTTCGTTGGCTTCCATCTCGAACCACTTGTCGCCGATCCTGGTCACCTCGCCCAGCTCCAGGCCGACGAAGGTCGGCGTGTCGAACGCGCCGATGTCTGCCTTGCGGCCGTTACTGAAGTAGTCCGTCGCGCCGCGATGGAAAGTCTTGTCCGGGTCGGGCGTGAACAGCAGCCTGGTGCGTCCGCTGGAGGCGCGCGCGAGGTCGCTGCGCTCCTCCAGTATCTCGTCGAGCAGCATGCGGTAGTGGCCGGTGATGTTCTTCACGTAGGGCGCGTCCTTGTAGCGGCCCTCGATCTTGAAGCTGCGCACCCCGGCGGCGATCAGCGCGCGCAGGTTGGCGCTCTGGTTGTTGTCCTTCACCGACAGCAGGTGCTTCTCGAACGCGACGACGCGCCCCTGTTCGTCGGTCAGCGTGTAGGGCAGGCGGCAGGCCTGCGAGCAGTCGCCGCGGTTCGCAGAGCGCCCGGTGTGCGCGTGGCTGATGTTGCACTGGCCGGAGTAGGCGACGCACAGCGCGCCGTGGATGAAATGCTCGACCACGGTGTCGGCGGGCAATGCGGCGCGCACCCTGGCGATCTCCGAGATCGTCAGCTCGCGCGCCAGCACGAGCTGCGAGAAGCCCACGTCGGCGAGGAACTTCGCCTTTTCCGGCGTGCGGATGTCGCACTGGGTCGATGCGTGCAGGTCTATCGGAGGCAGGTCGAGTTCGAGCAGCCCCATGTCCTGCACGATCAGCGCATCGACGCCGGCATCCCAGCAATCCCACGCGAGCTTGCGCGCGGCTTCGAGTTCGGCGTCGTGCAGGATGGTGTTCAGCGTGACGAAGATCTTTGCGCGGTAGCGGTGCGCGAATTCGACCAGTGCGGCGATGTCGGCGATGGGGTTGCCCGCCTTGTCGCGCGCGCCGAACGACGGCCCGCCGATGTACACCGCGTCCGCGCCGTGCAGGATCGCCTCGCGTCCGATGGCGGCGGTTTTGGCCGGGGCGAGGAGTTCCAGCAGTTCAAGGGGGGAGTTGAGGTTAGACATGCGGCGCGATTATACCGGAGCCGATGACCTTGTCCTGGACGGGTTCCAACCATGGCTGGAACCGATCAACTCCTGGTTGATTGGGCGTGGGGGCTCGCTATGCCGGATGCGTGCATTAGCCGAATCTGATTAATGGGTATAATTTACAGAGCGTTTGAACACAAAGACAGTAAAAACTTTTAGGAGGGTAGCATGCGCAACAATCAGCCGGTTTCCGGTCGCGAACATCCCTTTCCGCAGGGAAAAACCGTCATTTCCTACACCAATCTCAAAGGCCAGATCACCAGAGCCAATGACGACTTTGTTGAGCTTTCCGGTTTTACACGTGAAGAGTTGATTGGCCAGCCACACAATATCGTGCGCCATCCCGACATGCCTGAAGAGGCATTTCGCGATCTGTGGGACACCTTGAGGCAAGGTCGTCCGTGGAGCGGGCTGGTAAAAAATCGACGCAAGAATGGTGATCATTACTGGGTTCGCGCATATGCATCGCCGCTAGCCGATGGAACCGGCTATGTCTCGGTGCGTGTTGCAGCTACGCGGCAGGAAGTGACTGCCGCAGAAGAGCTCTATGCGCGTATGCGCAGAGATAGTTCGATCGGGTTGGATGAAGGGCAGGTGGTTAGCAATAATGCATTGGCAAAAATGCTGCAACGATTTATCAGTATGCGCATCGTATCGAGGCTGTGGTTGCTGGCCGGCAGCGGGCTGGCCGGATTTGTGGTTGCCATCGCCATCGGATGGTATGGCCTGACGACTTCCGCTGCGGCGCTCAAGTCAGTCTACGAGGATCGTGCCGTCCCGATGTACGAACTCGGCAGGATAGATGCTGATACACGCAAGGGCTATACCGAAATTCTGCTGGCCTTCCAGCATGATCCTGCCGGGCCAGTCGCCGCAGTCCACGACCACCCGCTGGAGAGACACCTCGATGCGGTGAGTGCGCGGCGCAGCGAGGTGGATGGGTTATGGAAGAGGTATATGTCCACTTACTTGACCGAGGAAGAGAAGGTTCTTGCTGCCGATGTCGTGGCTGCGCGCGAGGCTTGGCGCACAAAGCAGGATGAGGCAGTGGCGGCGTTACGGTCGAAAAACTTCACTCCTACTGTGCTGGCTGCTTACCTCAAGGCCGGGCGCGAAGAGCGTCAAGTGCTGGAGGATGCGATGGACAAACTGCTCGTCTATCAGACCGAAATTGCCAGAACCGAATTTGAAAAGTCACAGCGCACTTCCGAAATTGGTCAGCTGATCTTTGCCATGCTGATCATGGCTGGAACGTTGGGCATGTTGCTTCAGTCTTATTTGATCATCCGCAAGATCAAGCATGGTCTCAATGAAGCGCAGGAAGCCGCGAATTCCATTGCGGCTGGCGACCTGACCCGTCCGTTGCCGGCAGCATCAAAAGACGAAATGGGCGCACTGGTTGCTTCGCTCTCGGTGATGCGCAATAACCTACATGAACTGATTGCCACTATTCGGGACGGAATAACAGCACTTAACGAGAACTCCAATCTGGTTTCAGTTTCAGCGCAAAACAGTTCTCGAGTGACGGAGCAGCAATCAGATGATGCCTCTGGCATGGCTGCGGCAATGGAGCAGCTTTCCGTTTCCATAGACCATGTCAGCGAAAATGCGAACGATGCTCATCGTGTCAGCCAGACCTCCAGCGAACAGGCTAGCGAAGGGGGGCGCATCATTCATAGTGCCGCGACAGAGATGGAGAATATTGCCTCGGTAGTAAATAGCGTTGCGACCACCATACGCGGCCTGGAGCAATACTCCAGCCAGATTTCCGGCATCGCCAGCTCCATACGGGAGATTGCTGATCAGACCAATCTGCTGGCATTGAATGCAGCTATCGAGGCTGCTCGGGCGGGCGAACAAGGGCGGGGCTTCGCAGTGGTTGCCGACGAAGTGCGCAAGCTGGCGGAGCGCACCGCAACCTCCACTACCGAGATTACCGGCATGATAGGCAAGATACAGGAAGGAACCTCGCTGGCAGTGAAGGAAATGGAAGTGGGCGTGGTGCGAGTCAACGAGGGTGTGGATCTGGCTCGGCAGGCGGGCGATTCGGTCGGCAGCATTCGTGATGCCGCACAACAGGCAGCGCGCGCGGTGGACGACATCAATGCCGCAATTCAGGAACAATCGCTCGCTGCCCGCGACATTGCAAGGCGCATCGAGAGTATCGCGCAGGGGACCGAAGAGAACACCATTGCATCAGCCCAGACAGCCTCTTCTGCCCAGGAAATGGCCAAGTTAAGCAAGCAACTTGACGAACTCGCCGGCAGGTTCAGGATCGCCTGAGCGTGAAACGGGGCGTTCGTTTGGACGGAACGCTCCTTTTGAGGTAACGCCGGTCGTCATTCGGCTTGTTCCTGTTCCGTGTAGCGCAGTTGGCCGAGGTCGTATCCCTGCGCGGCGGCCGCATTCAGCGCTGCGTCCAGCATGGGCTTGGGCAGGGCCGGCGTGCGCGAGAGTATCCAGAGGTATTTTCGGTTCGGGTTGCCGACCACTGCCCAGCGGTAGTCCGCATCCAGACCGACGATCCAGTAGTCGGAGCGGAACGGCCAGAAGAACGAGACCTTGAGCTGCGCTGGATGCGAAGCATCGTTCACCCACGCATGGCCGTTCGCCTCGTCGTAACCGTCCGCGGTGCGGCAGCGGTTTTTGACATTGATCTCGCCATCCGGGCGCAGCGTGTATTCCGCGGTGGTGTCGCCGGTGCAGTTGCGCTGGAAGTACATCGGGAACGCCGCGATCTCGTACCACTTGCCTAGATAGCGCGGGAGATCCAGCGACGGCACCGCGCGCACCGGAGCGGGCTCCGCCGCGAAGACGGAAGCGCAGGCCGCCAGCATCAGCAGCGCGATCAAACGGACAAGCATGGCGTTCATGTGCGGCGGTAGCAGACGAAGTGATATTCCAGCGGCTGCGGCGATTCCTGTGCGCGCACTTCGCGCGAGACTTCCCGCCACTCGCTCCTGTCGAATGCCGGGAAGTGCGCGTCGCCCTCGACGTCCTGCTGGATCTCGGTGATGTACAGCGTGTCCGCCAGTTTCAGCGATTGAGAGTAAATATCGGCGCCGCCGACGACGAACGTCTCGGTGTCGCTCGCGCAAGCCGAGATCGCATCCTGCAACGAGTGCGCAACAGTGCATCCCTCGATCTTCAGGTTCCTGTCGCGTGTGATCACCACCGTCGTGCGTCCCGGCAGCGGTTTGCCGATGGAATCGTAGGTCTTGCGGCCCATGATCATGTGATGCCCCATCGTCAGCGCCTTGAAGTGTTTCAGGTCTTCCGGGCAGCGCCAGGGCAGCGTGTTGTCCACGCCTATGGTGCGGTTCTTCGCCATCGCGACGATGATGGAAAGGCGAGGGGAGTGATTGGCGGTCATCGGAAGGCTAGTGTCGATTGGGATGCGCGATTATAGTGGAACGGTCTCGGTTACCACTGCAGCGCGCGCATCTGCGCGCTCTTCTTTTTCTGGTGGGAGTGCATGCTGGCGACGATGATGTCCAGCACGGCGATCGCGTCCAGCACGAACGGCCCCTTGTTCAGCATGATGCATTCGGCGCGTTCCGCCATCGCGGCGTCGGTGACCTCGGCGCGGGTCGGCATGTTCTGCTTGACCAGCCCCTCCAGCACCTGCGTCGCCCAGATCACCGGCACCTGCGCGGCCTCGCACAGCCACATGATCTCTTCCTGCGTCTCGGCGAGTTGCTCGTAGCCCAGCTCCACCGCGAGGTCGCCGCGCGCGATCATCACGCCGAACGGGTGGCTGCCCGCGCCGCGAACGATGATCTCGGGCAGGTTCTTCAGCGCGCGTCGGGTCTCGATCTTGGCGACGATGCCCAGCTTGTCCGCGCCGCGCTTCGCCAGTTCGTCGATCAGCAGCTGCATGTCCTCGCCGCTCTGCACGAAGGAATAGCCGACGATGTCTGCATGCCTGACGACGCAGTCCAGGTCCTCGCAGTCCTTCGCGGTCAGCGCCGGCAGCGTGATGTTGGTGTCCGGGAAGTTCAGCCCCTTCTCGGGCGCGAGCTTCGATCCCTGCGAACGGGCGCGGGTGATCTTCAGCAGTGCGCCTTCGTCGTTCAGCTCGGCGACTTCCGCGCCGATATGGCCGTCGTCGATCAGCACCCGCTGGCCGGTCTTCAGGCAGTCGAAGATCGCCGGCTCCGCGCAGGAGATATGGGCGGGGATGAGCCGGCCGGTGGCCTCGTTGATCTTCGCCGGCTCGCCCGGCAGCGGCTTGCGGGTCAACTGCAGCATGTCGCCGATGCGCAACAGGATATCGACCGGCGGCGCGATCACCGCGCCCGCCTTGCATTCGGCGTCCGCATGGCGCAGCACGCTGCCTTCTTCCAGATACGCGGAGTTGCGCGACGAGGCGAGCACTTCGAGTTTGGATAATCGCTCCTCGACGATCAGCGTGACCGCCTTGCCGCGCAGGTCGGTCAGCGCAATCCTGTCGCCCTTCTTCAGCCGTTTCAGCCACGCCGGATCGACGGCGAGCCGCGCCGGCAAGCGATTGCCCAGCACATCCTTGACGGCTTCGCGGCCCGGTGCGCAACTGCCATCCAGCACCGCCGTCGCGGATTCGAGGAAGGAGCCGCGGCTGTCTCGCCGCGGCTTGAGGCGGACCACGCCGTGGTCGAACGCGACCGGGCCGGTGCGCAGTTTCTGTCCCGCGAGGTCCATCAGTATCTTGCAGGAGCGTCCGGTCTCCTTTTCCGCCTTGCGGACGAAGTCGGCCATCTTGCGCCAGCTCTCCGGCGTGTCGTGCGCGCAGTTGATGCGGGCGGAATCCATGCCGCGTCTGACCAGCTCCCTGACGAAACCGTAGTCCGTCGCGGCCTCGCTCGGCAGCGTCACCATGATGCGCACCGCGCGGTTCTTCGGCGCATTGCCCAGCAGCCGCCTGGTCAGCTTGTTCAGGTGGGCGGCGCTTTTGGCAAATGCGTTGGCGGTAGTCTGGATCTTCTTCGTTTCGGCACGCTCGCCGGTCAGCGCCTTCAGCGCCTGGATGACGGCCTCCAGATTCGCGAGCACATGCTCCTCGGTGCGCCCCAGCGACGACAGGCCGAGGGCGGCGAGCTGCGACTGGACGGGCCGCAGGTCCTGGCGGCGCAGCCCGATATAGGCCGCCATGTTCCGCGCGGAGGGCTTGAAGCCGCGCCAGTGGATGTGCGGTTGCCAGGTTTCGAGACAGGCCTTCTGCGTTTTCTTCACCTTCGCGCGTATGCGCTTCAGTTCGGCCAGCAGTTTCAGCAACTGCTTGTCGTCGAGCGCGCTGTTCGCGAGCGGCGAGGCGTTCATTGGTGCCGGCGTCAGACCGCGACCGGCGCCTTGATCGCCGGATGCGGGTCGTAGCCTTCCAGCGTGAAATCCTCGAACCGGAAGCCGAAGATGTCTTTCACGTCCGGGTTGATCTTCATCGTCGGCAGCGGACGCGGCTCGCGCGACAGTTGCTGCGCGGTCTGTTCCATGTGGTTCGAGTACAGATGCGCGTCGCCGAAGGTGTGCACGAAGTCGCCGTACTCCAAATCGCAGACCTGCGCCATCATCATCGTCAGCAGCGCATACGAGGCGATGTTGAACGGCACGCCAAGGAAGATGTCGGCGCTGCGCTGATAGAGCTGGCACGACAGCTTGCCGTCGGCCACGTAGAACTGGAAGAACGCATGGCAGGGCGCGAGCGCCATCCGGTCCAGCTCGCCGACGTTCCATGCCGAGACGATGATGCGGCGCGAATCCGGGTTGTTTTTGATCTGGTCGACCGCGATCTTGATCTGGTCGATCACGCTGCCGTCGATGGCCTCCCACGAGCGCCACTGCTTGCCGTACACCGGGCCGAGATTGCCGCTCTCGTCCGCCCATTCGTCCCAGATCGATACGCCGTTGTCCTTCAGGTACTTGATGTTGGTGCTGCCCTGCAGGAACCACAGCAGCTCGTGGATGATGGACTTCAGGTGGCACTTCTTGGTCGTGACCAGCGGGAAGCCCTGGGAGAGATCGAAGCGCATCTGGTAGCCGAACACACTGGTCGTGCCGGTGCCGGTGCGGTCGGATTTCGTCGTTCCGTGGTCGAGGACGTGCTGCATTAAAGCTAGGTATTGGCGCATGGTGTGATTCTTCGTGTTGCGGCGTCGGGCGACGCTTTTCAGGGGCGTAATGCTAGCACAGGGGAGCGGGCTGTATGGGGACGAAGGGGTCAGTTAACTAATGGTTTAATCCGTACATACGCAGCCTGAAGATTCTCCAATACTGGGATGAAGGAGTGTGCTTCAAATCCATAAGCACCTTGCCATTCATTTCCACCACGGCTGACTGGATAGCGATATAGGATGCTTGGAATTGGGGCTCGTTTCTTGAGGGCTTCAACTTCTGCTTCGTTGAAACCTGCATAGTTTGTCTTGAATGGAATATCCCATTCAAACTCATGCCCCTTGAAGTGTTGAAAGAATTTCTCGGCAAGGTCCTCCAGTCGATGGTGCTCAAGTTCTTCTGGGGGGTACAGCTTAAAAAGGGAACCCTTTAGAAAAAGCTCAACTGAGTGAGCGGAGAGCATAAGAACGACTGATCCATGAGGCCAGGTGTATAGCTGTGGGTTGGCTACCATCTTTGAACAAAGAGCTGTGGCTGCATCAAGATACGCATGCGCGTAGGCGAAGAAGCGTTGTGGCACATCAAGATGATGGAGGTCGGAATTGGTGACGAGCTTCCAGGGCATGGTGGATTTCTAAGGAAACGCTGAACAAGTCTGTTTCGTCATTGCGAGCGCAGCGAAGCAATCCAGACAGCCTTTATCAAACATGCAGTTATGGATCGCCACGCCCCTGTGGGGCTCGCGATGACGGACTTAATCAGTGCATCCCTAATAATATTGATGGACTGAGGTTGTCAATCTTCTGCGAGTGTGGGCAGTGAAGCAAGCACAAAGTGCTGAGAGAGTATTGCTCGTATAATCCGCGCGACGATTTACGGAGATCCCAAGATGACGCTGGCCCAACTGACTTTCTCGAACACCCTTTCCGTTTCCCACCAACTGATCGTCCTCCCCAAGGGCAAGACCCTGCCGAAAGACTTACCTCACGGCGCATTGCTCGCCGCGGTGCTCAAGCGCCGCGACATGAAGGCCGACGAACTGGCGAAGTCGCCGGTCGCGGCCAACGCGGCGGACGGGACGCTGGTGGCCTGGGCGATGCTGGATGCGGACAAGGACTCGTTCGCGCAGCAGGTGCTGGTGCGCAAGGCCTTGCAGTTGCTGCTGGACGAGCAGCCGAAGGCGCTGGCGATCCATGTGTCGGGTGCGACGGCGCAGCGCGCGGCCGAGCTGGCGGTGTACGGCGCATGGGTGAACAGCGCGCTGTTGCCGGTGCACAAGAAGAAGGACGAGCGCAAGGCGTTGCAGAAGATTACGTTGGTCGGCGGCGTGGACAAGAAGCCTTTCGACGCGTTGCGTGCACAGGCCGAAGGCAACCTGCTGTGCCGCGAGCTGACCGTGCTGCCGCCGAACGAGCTGACGCCGGGCATGTACCGCACTCGCGTGAAAAAGCTGGCGCAAGACAACGGCTGGAAGCACGAAGAGTTCGACATGAAGAAGCTGCGCAAGCTGGGTGCGGGCGCATTCGTTGCGGTGGCTCAGGGCAGCGATCCGGAGGACGCGGCCATCGTGCATCTGTCGTACAGGCATCCGAAGGCGAAGCGCACCGTCGCGCTGGTCGGCAAGGGCATCTGCTTCGACACCGGCGGCCACAACCTGAAGCCCTCGCGCTACATGCACAACATGCACGAGGACATGAACGGTTCCGCGGTCGCGCTCGGCATCCTGCTCGCGGCGAGCGAACAGAAGCTGGCGGTGAACATCGATTGCTGGCTGGCGCTGGCGCAGAACCACATCAGCCCCAAGGCCTACAAGCAGAACGACATCGTCAAGGCGCTGAACGGCACCAGCATCGAGATCATCCACACCGACGCCGAGGGCCGCATGGTGCTGGCCGACACGCTGACGCTCGCCTCGCGCGCGAAGCCGGACATGATGATCGACTTCGCGACGCTGACCGGCAGCATGGCGACCGCGCTGGGCGCGCGCTATTCCGGCGTGTTCGCGACCAGCGACGAACTGGCGCAGCGCGCGGTGAGCATGGGCAAACAGACCGGCGAGCGCCTGTGCGCTTTCCCGCAGGACGAGGACTACGAAGCGGAACTCGATTCCAAGGTCGCCGATATCAAGCAGTGCACATTGACCGGCGATGCCGACCACATCCTTGCGACGCGCTTCCTGAAACGTTTCGTCGAACACGACACGCCCTGGCTGCATGTGGACTTGTCGTCCAGCCGTTGCGACGGGGGCTTGGGCATCGTCGCGTCCGAGGTCACCGGCTTCGGCGTGGGCTGGGGGCTGGCGATGCTGTCGCCGGCCTAACGGTCATGGCAATTATTCCGTCTCTGATTGTGGAGCTTGCCATGACCGTTTCCCTCTCCTCAATCCTCTCCCGCAGGCGGGCGAGGAGGCGAACGAATCGCTACGCGAGTTCTACTTTAGCCTTCGTATGCTCTATATCGCGCACAACGTCCTGATCGCCGATCACGAGATCGAGATGACCGCCGTGCGCGCGCAGGGCGCGGGCGGGCAGAACGTCAACAAGGTGTCGAGCGCGGTGCATCTGCGTTTCGATATAGGCGCCTCGTCGCTGCCGCCCGAGTTCAAGCAGCGTCTGCTGCAACTCAACGACCAGCGCATCACCAGGGATGGCATCGTCATCATCAAGGCGCAGGAATTCCGCAGCCTGGAAAAGAACCGCACCGAGGCGCTGCGCCGCCTGAAGGAGCTGGTGCAGAGCATCGCGGTGCTGCCGGCGGAGCGGCGCGCCACCAGACCGACGCGCAGTTCGCAGAAGAAGCGCATGGACAGCAAGGCGAAGCGCGGCGCGCTGAAGAGCCTGCGCGGCAGGGTGACGGAGTGAGTCAGGCTGTGCGGTGATTCCCGGGCTCTGCCCGTGGGCTAGTCCCGGAACTCGAACTCCGCGATCAGGATATGGTGATCGGAAGCCGGGGTCGGTTCGATGGCGTGGCGCACCGGGCGCAGATGCTCGCTGTAGAAGATGTGGTCGAGCACGTAGGGGCGGAAGCGCCAGGTGATCTCGGTGTCCTGCACGGTCCGGAATCCCGCCTCTGAGAACTGGCGCACCAGCGACGCGCAGTTGCTGGCGTTGAAGTCACCCGCGAGCAGCGCCGGGCCGCTGGTGCGGCGCATCAGGTCGACGACGATCCTGCGCTGTTCGGGATGCTCCTCGCTCGACGAGTTGAGCATGAAGTACGCCAGCAGGTGGGTGTTGTAGAGCTGCAGTTCCCGCCCGTCCACCGTGGTCTTCGCGCCGATGAGCAGGCGGTCGGTGGGCGTCTTCCTTTCGCCTTCGAACTCGAACTCCACCGGGGAAGATGGAAGCTCGAGGCGCAACACGTCATGCAGCGGCGTCTTCGAGAAAATCGCCAGCCCGATGCCGAAGGGCAGTTCGCGCGGATCGGCCTTCGGGTATGAGAAGCAGCCGTGGTAACCCTCGAGCGCGGCCTTCAGCCGCGTGTAATTGGGGGGCGGGTCGATCTGTGCTCCGCCCGGCAGCGCATGTTCCACTTCCTGCAGCATCACGATGTCGGCGTCGTGGCTGAGTATCTCTTCTATCGTGAGGTCGAGGTCTATCGGCGCCTGCCGGATGTTGCCTTCTTCCCACATCTGGCCGAACTGCATATTGAACTGCATGAGTTTAAACATGCTGGGGGGTGAGCCTGAACGGATTGTCGATGGCGTATCATGCCATTGCGGAGGCTTTGTGCAAACCGTCGTGTGGTGCGGGATGGTCGGGAGCCCGCTGCAAGCGGGCGGGTCGGGCGAACATCAGGCGGTGATTTCGAAGCCGGCGTAACTGCCCTGGTGCGGCTCGATGTCGACGCATTCGACTCGCGCATGATCCGGGCCGCGATGCGCCCAGTTCACGATGGCGTCCACTGCCGCCGGCTTCCCTTGCACGGCCGCTTCCACCGTGCCGTCGGCGCGGTTGCGCACCCAGCCCGAAACGCCCAGCCTCTGCGCTTCGCGGCGCATCGAGTCGCGGAAATACACGCCTTGCACGTGGCCGCGAACCACGAGGCGTAGCGTTTTCCTGTCCGTTGCCTGAGCCGTCATGTTTTCCTCCTGCAATCGCCGCGGGGCGAAACCGCAAGCCGGAATGATGCCAGAATACCGTCCTGCGCCAAAACGGCCGCCGCCAGAATGGAGTCACCGATGAATGAGAAAGCCTTGTTGCACGGATTCGATGCCGGACTCGCCCGGCGGATCATTGCGCTGATGGTCGTCGCATTGCTCGCCGCTTGCGGCGAGACCCCGAAGGAGGCCGCGCTTCCCGCGGGAAGCCGGGTGCTGGCGCTGGGCGACAGCCTGACCGCAGGGGCCGGGGTGACGCCGGATCAGGCATGGCCGGCGTTGCTGGCAGGCCTGACCGGATGGGAGGTCGTCAACGGCGGCGTAAGCGGGAACAAGAGCGCCGACGCCCTGGCGCGCCTGCCCGCGCTGCTGGAGGAGCACCAGCCCGCGCTGGTGCTGGTGACGCTCGGCGGCAACGACATGCTGCGCCATGTGCCGGAGCAGGAGACCGTCGCCAACCTGAAGCAGATGCTCGCAATGGTGAAGGAAAGCGGTGCGAAGGCGGTGCTGCTGGCGACGCCCAAACCCAGCGTCGCCGGGGCGGTGTTCCAGAGCCTGTCGCCGCCGGAGTTCTATCGGCAGGTCGCCGACGAATACGGGGCGCCCTTGATCGAGGATGCCATTCCCGAGGTGCTGTCCGACCCGCAGCTCAAGGGCGACCCGCTGCACCCGAATGCCGGGGGGCATGCCCTGCTGTCGGAAAAGATATTCGGGGCGCTGAAAGAGATCGGCTATGCGCGGTAGCTGAGCGCTTGCGGAAGGCAGGCGCGGCATGCCGCGCCCGTGGCGCTTACTTCTTCGAGGCGCCCAGCCGCTTCTCCAGTTCCTCCGCCGGCAGATAGCCCGGCACCTGCACGCCGTCGCCGAAGATCAGGTTGGGCGTGCCGTTGACGTTCATCTTCTTCGCCAGCGCCATGATCTGCTCGGTCTTCGTGTCGCAGGAGGCTTTCGCCGGTGCGTTGCCGTTGAGCATCAACTCGTCCCAGGCCTTGATCGGGTCCTTGGCGCATTTCACATTGCGGATGACGTCCTGCGAGGCGGGGCCGGCGAAAATCGGCGCGATGAACATGTACAGCGTCACGTTGTCGACCTTGCCCAGCTCCCGCTCCAGCCGCTTGCAGAAGCCGCAGTTCGGATCGGTGAAGTAGGCCATGCGGCGCGAGCCGTCGCCCTTGACGCGCTTGATCGCGATGTCCAGCGGCAGCTTGTCGAAGTCGATCGCGAACAGCACGCGGCGGCGCTCCTCGGTGAGGTCGCGGCGGCTCTTCAGCTCGATCACATGGCCGTCGAACAGGTATTCGCCCCTGGCGTCGGTGTACAGCAACTGGTCGCCGATGACGACCTCGTACAGCCCGGAGTAGGGTGTCTTGACGACATGTTCGATCTTGCCGAGGGTGGGGAACTTGCTCTTCAGCGACTGGCGGATTTCGTTCTCGCCGGCGAAGGCGGAAGACGACAGCAGGGCGGCGGCGAACAGGGCGATCAGTTTCTTCATTCGTTTCTCTCTTGTTTTAGTTGAGTGCGTGCTGCACCAGCAGCTTCTTCAGCGGGGTCAGGCGGTTGGTGGCGTCCATCCCGAGGTTGCGCAGCTTGCGCAGGATGGGATCGTCGTTGTTGAACAGGTGTTTCAGGCCGTAGGTCGTGGCCTGCATCGACCAGATGTCTTCCTTGCGCCTGCGGTCGTAGCGGCGCAGCAGTTGCGCGTCGCCGCAGTCGGCGCAGCCGCCGCACTCAAGCAGCGTCTTCGCCAGTTCCTGCGCGTCGCGGAAGCCGGTGTTCACGCCCTGCCCGGCCAGCGGGTGCATGTTGTGCGCGGCATCGCCGATCAGCGCGATGCGCGGCGCGGATATCTGCGGCAGCACCAGCAGGCGCAGCGGGAACGCGGCCGCCGGCGTGATCACTTCCATCTTCCCCAGCGTGTGATGCGCGGCTGCGGCCACTTTCGCGGCGAGTTCTTCCCGGGTGAGCGCCGTCAGTCCGGCGGAATCCTCCGGGCCGACCGACCACACCATCGACACGCGGTTGCCCGGCAGCGGCAGCAGCGCGAGGATGCCGTCGGGACGGAACCACTGGTACGCGATGCCGCGATGCGGGAGTTCGGTGGTGAAGTTGGCGACCACGCCGTGCTGGCGGTAATCGGTGGGCGTAGCGCCCAGGCCGACCTGGTTGCGCACCCAGGAATCGCGGCCGTCGGCGCCGACGACCAGTTTCGCCCTGATGCGCGCTCCGTCCTGCAGTTCGAGTTCGGCAGCCTTCTCGCCGACGTTCAGCGAGGCGCAGCGCACCGGCTGCAGCAGCGTCAGGTTGTCCTGATGCCGCAGCACCTGCCACAGCGCATGCTGCAGTTCGCGGTTCTCCAGAATGCAGGCCAGTTCGGGCACGCCCATCTGGTAGGCGCTGAATTCCAGTTTCGCATCGTCGCCGTGGACGCGCATCTGCTCCACCGGAGCGACGCGGCGCATGTCCATATGCGCCCACACGCCGGCCTCTTCGAGATAGCTGCGGCTACCGGGGCTGATCGCGTAGATGCGTGAATCCCAGTCCGCCAGTTCGGGGTCTTCGGGCAATGCGGGTGAGCACTGGCTCTCCACCAGCGCCAGCGACAGCCCGCTGTGCCGGAGCGAGGCGGCCAGGCTGGCTCCCACCAGACCGCCGCCGACGATGACTATGTCGAATTCCATGGTCGGATATTCCGTGAAAATTTCGCGGGCATCATAGCATGGCACTGCTGATTAATTTATAATCGCCGCCCCCTTCGAAATCCATCCCGCTCAGGCGCATGCAAATCGGTCCGTACAAATTGAAGAATAACCTGATCGTCGCACCCATGGCGGGCGTGACCGATCGGCCGTTCCGCATGCTGTGCAAGCGCATGGGCGCGGGCATGGCGGTCAGCGAGATGGTCGCGTCGAATTCGCTGCTGTACGGCTCCGAGAAGACCAAACGACGCGCCAACCACGAGGGCGAGGTCGATCCGATCTCGGTGCAGATCGTCGGCGCCGACCCGAAGATGCTGTCGCAGGCCGCGCAGTACAACGTGGACAACGGCGCGCAGATCATCGACATCAACATGGGCTGCCCGGCCAAGAAGATATGCAACGTCATGGCGGGCTCCGCGCTGATGCAGAACGAGAAGCTGGTCGCCGAAATCCTCGAGGCCGTGGTCGGCGCGGTGGACGTGCCGGTGACGCTGAAGATACGAACCGGCTGGGACAAGGCACACCGCAACGCGGTCAACATCGCGCGCATCGCCGAGAACAGCGGTATCCAGGCGCTGGCGATCCACGGCCGCACCCGCGCCTGCGCCTACACTGGCGACGCCGAATACGACACCATCGCCGCGGTGAAGGCCGAGATCAAGATTCCGGTGATCGCCAACGGCGACATCACCATCCCCGAGAAAGCGAAATACGTGCTGGAGCACACCGGCGCGGACGCGGTGATGATAGGCCGCGCGGCGCAGGGTCGTCCCTGGCTGTTCCGCGAGATCGAACATTACCTGGCGACAGGCGAGCATCTGCCATCGCCGGAAGTCGGCGAGATACACCGCATCCTCGCCGACCACGTGCAGGAGCTTTACGACTTCTATGGCGAGTACACCGGCCTGCGCGTCGCGCGCAAGCACATCTCCTGGTACACCAAGGGGCTGGTCGGCTCGGCGCACTTCCGCCATCACATGAATCAGCTGGAGAGCGTGAACGAGCAGATGCGGGCGGTCGCCGATTTTTTTGAAGAGCAAAAAGCAAGCAGCGAAAGACTGCTTTATGAGGGGGAACTGGCAGCATGAACGATTGCGTGGTGAACGAGAACGACATGGCCCGCCATGTGCGGAAGGCGCTCAGGGATTACTTCAAGGACCTCGACGGCGAGGACCCCTGCTGCAACATGTACGACATGGTGATGGACTGCGTCGAGAAGCCGCTGATCGAAATGGTGCTGGAACAAGTCGGCGGCAACCAGACCCACGCGGCTGCGATGCTGGGCATCAACCGCAATACGCTGCGCAAGAAGATGCAGCAGCACGGTATCGCGTAAAAACCTGCTGCGCGACTCGATTGCGGCGTTGCGCGGTGCTCGGAATCCTCATGTACCAAATGTACATTCCGGTTCCTCCGCTCCGTGCGCCTTGCACTCAAGCCGCTCGCGACGGTTTTGCCACTTGAACTGATTTTTTATTACTGGAGCCATCATGGCAGCAATCAAGCAAGCACTCATCAGCGTGTCGGACAAGTCCGGCGTCCTCGAATTCGCACAGGGCCTGCACGCCCTCGGCGTGACCATCCTGTCCACCGGCGGCACCGCCAAGCTGCTCGCCGACAATGGCGTGCCCTGCACCGAGGTTGCCGACTACACCGGTTTCCCGGAGATGTTGGACGGTCGCGTGAAGACGCTGCAGCCGAAAGTTCATGCCGGCATCCTCGCGCGCCGCGACCTGCCCGAGCATGTCGCCACGCTGGAGAAGCACGGCATCCCCACCATCGATCTGGTGGTGGTGAACCTGTACCCGTTCGCGGCGACCGTCGCCAAGCCCGGCTGCATGCTGGAAGACGCCATCGAGAACATCGATATCGGCGGGCCGACCATGGTGCGCGCCGCGGCCAAGAACCACGCGCATGTCGCCATCGTCACCGACCCGGCCGATTACTCCGATGTGCTGGAAGAGATGCGCACCAACAGCGGTGCGGTTTCCGACGCGACGCGCTTCGACCTGATGAAGAAGGCGTTCTCGCACACCGCCGCCTACGACAGCATGATCAGCAATTACCTGACCGCCATCGACAGCGACGGCAAGAAGAGCGAGTTCCCCGCGCAGATCAACTTCAACTTCGCCAAGGTGCAGGACATGCGCTACGGCGAGAACCCGCACCAGAGCGCGGCGTTCTACCGCGACCTGGCGGCCGTGCCCGGCGGCATCGCCGGTTACACCCAGCTGCAGGGCAAGGAGCTGAGCTACAACAACATCGGCGACGCCGATGCGGCATGGGAGCTGGTCAAGACCTTCGACCAGCCCGCCTGCGTGATCGTCAAGCACGCCAACCCCTGCGGCGTCGCGATCGCCGACACCCCGCTGAACGCCTACAAGCTGGCCTACGCGACCGACACCACCTCGGCCTTCGGCGGCATCATCGCCTTCAACCGCGAGCTGGACGAAGCGAGCGCCGCGCAGATCACCGCCAACCAGTTCGTCGAACTCATCATCGCACCGAGCGCATCGGAAGGCGCGCTGAAAGTCACCGCCGCGAAACAGAACGTGCGCGTGCTGACCGTGCCGCTGTCCAACGCCCACAACCAGTGGGACGTGAAGCGCGTTTCCGGCGGCCTGCTGGTGCAGAGCCCGGATGCGCTGAACGTGCAGGCGAACCAGCTCAAGGTCGTCAGCAAGAAGCAGCCGACCGCCGATCAGCTCACCGACCTGCTGTTCGCGTGGCGCGTCGCGAAATACGTCAAGTCCAACGCCATCGTGTTCTGCAAGGGCGGCCAGACCCTGGGCGTGGGCGCAGGCCAGATGAGCCGCGTGGACTCGACCCGCATCGCCAGCATCAAGGCGCAGAACGCAGGCCTGAGCCTGGCGGACTCCGTGGTGTCGTCTGACGCCTTCTTCCCGTTCCGCGACGGTATCGACGTGCTGGCCGAGGCCGGTGCCAAGGCCGTGATCCAGCCGGGCGGCTCGATGCGCGACGAGGAAGTCATCGCCGCGGCCGACGAGCACGGGCTGGCGATGGTGTTCACGGGCTACCGCCACTTCCGTCATTGATCATAAATATGTAGGGTGGGTTAGGTCGAAGACCGTAACCCACCGTCAAACTTGAGATGCTTTGGTGGGTTACGCGAAAACCGCTAACCCACCCTACATGAGGTCGATATGAAAATTCTAGTCATCGGTTCCGGCGGTCGCGAGCACGCATTGGCATGGCGTTTGGCCCAGGGCGCGAAGGTGCAGAAGGTCTACGTCGCGCCCGGCAATGCCGGCACCGCGCTCGAAGAGGGGCTGGAGAACGTGAACGTCACGGCCATCCCCGACCTGATCGAATTCGCGAAGAACAACGACATTTACATGACCGTGGTCGGCCCCGAAGCGCCGCTGGCCGCGGGCGTGGTCGACGCGTTCCGCGCCGCCGGACTGAAGATCTTCGGCCCCACCAAGGCGGCCGCGCAGCTCGAATCCTCCAAGGATTTCGCGAAGCGCTTCATGACGCGCCACAACATCCCCACCGCGTTCTTCGAGACCTTCAGCGACATCGCTGCTGCCAAGGCCTATGTCGAGAAGCACGGTGCGCCCATCGTCATCAAGGCCGACGGCCTGGCGGCGGGCAAGGGCGTGGTCGTGGCGATGAGCAAGCAAGAGGCGTTCGACGCCATCGACATGATGCTCTCGGACAACAAGCTGGGCGACGCCGGCGCGCGCGTGGTGATCGAGGAATTCCTCGCGGGAGAGGAAGCCAGCTTCATCGTCATGGTGGACGGCAAGAACGTGCTGCCGATGGCGAGCAGCCAGGACCACAAGCGTTTGCTCGACGGCGACCAGGGCCCCAACACCGGCGGCATGGGCGCGTATTCGCCCGCGCCCGTCGTCACCCCCGACATCCACGCCAGGGCGCTGCGCGAAGTCATCATGCCCGTGGTGCGCGGCATGGAAGCCGAAGGCGTCACCTACACCGGCTTCCTCTACGCCGGCCTGATGATCTCGCCGGACGGCGGACTCAAGGTGCTGGAATTCAACTGCCGCTTCGGCGACCCCGAGACCCAGCCCATCATGTTGCGCCTGAAGAGCGATTTCGCCGCCATCGTCGAGCACGGTATCGACGGCACGCTGGACAAGGTGGAAGCCGAATGGGACAAGCGCACCGCGCTCGGCGTCGTCATGGCCGCCGCGAACTATCCCGACACCCCGCGCCGTGGCGACGAGATCACCGGCCTGCCGAAAGGGTTGGAAGACGCCCACGTTTTCCACGCCGGCACCGCGATGCAGGACGGCAAGGTCGTCACCAGCGGCGGTCGCGTGCTCTGCGTCGTAGCACTCGGCGACATGGTCAAGCACGCGCAGAACCGCGCCTACGAGATCGCCGCCGGCATTCACTTCGACGGCTGCCAGATGCGCAGGGACATCGGCTATCGGGCTATAGGGCGGAAGTAATTTCCTCCCCTCGCCCGTTTACGGGAGATAACCAGCGACTTGCCCGCTTGCGGGCTTAGTCGAATGGCTAGTAGTTTCATCAGGGGCTGGGGGAGAGGGAACGGGGAGGCTACAGCGCCTCCCCGTTTTTGTTTGCCGAGGCCTATATATTTTTCACCCTTGGATATACCCGGCATCGCCGTTACTATTCGGCAGCTCAGGGAAACGATAATTACACATGAATCAGCAAGCTCTCTCATCCTTCATCTGGTCGGTGGCCGACCTGCTGCGCGGCGATTACAGGCAATCCGAATACGGCAAGGTGATCCTGCCGTTCACCGTGCTGCGCCGCCTCGACTGTGTGCTCGAAGCGACCAAGTCCGCCGTGCTGGCCGAGTTCGAGAAGCAACAGAAGGCCGGGCTCAATCCCGAACCTTTCCTGCTGCGCAAGGCGGGGCAGAGCTTCTACAACACCTCGCCGCTCGATTTGAAAAAGCTGATGGGCGACCAGGACCACATCCGCGAGAACCTCTACAGCTATATCCAGGCATTTTCTCCCGCCGTGCGCGACATCTTCGAGCGTTTCGAATTTCACACTCAAGTCGAGCGCCTTGCCAAGGCGGGGCTGCTCTACCAGGTTGCCGAGAAATTCACTCAAATCGACCTGCACCCTGACGAGGTCAGCAACAGCCAGATGGGGCTGGTGTTCGAGGAACTGATCCGCAAGTTCGCCGAAATCTCCAACGAAACCGCGGGAGAGCACTTCACCCCGCGCGAAGTCATCCGCCTGATGGTCAACCTGCTGTTCATCGAGGACGACGATGTGCTCAACAAGCCGGGCGTCGTGCGCACGATTTACGACCCGACGGCGGGCACGGGCGGCATGCTCTCCATCGCCGGCGAATACCTCGAAGAACACAACCCGCAAGCACGCCTCACCATGTTCGGGCAGGAGCTCAATCCGGAGTCCTATGCGATCTGCAAGGCCGACATGCTCATCAAGGGGCAGGACGTCGCCAACATCGTGTTCGGCAACACGCTCTCCGACGACGGACACCCGCATACCAAATTCGACTACATGCTTTCCAACCCGCCGTTCGGCGTGGAATGGAAAAAGGTCGAGAAGGAAGTCCGCAAGGAACACGAGCAGCAAGGTTTCAATGGCCGTTTCGGCCCCGGCCTGCCGCGCGTCTCTGACGGCTCCATGCTGTTCCTGCTGCACCTCGTCTCCAAGATGCGCCCGGCCAAGGATGGCGGCAGCCGCTTCGGCATCGTGCTCAACGGTTCGCCGCTGTTCACCGGCGGCGCTGGCAGCGGCGAGAGCGAAATCCGCCGCCACGTGCTGGAAAACGACCTGGTCGAAGCCATCATCGGCCTGCCCACCGACATGTTCTACAACACCGGCATCAGCACCTATGTCTGGATACTCTGCAACCACAAGCCCGCGCATCGCAAAGGCAAGGTCCAGCTTATCGATGCCTCGTCCTTCTGGCAAAAGATGCGCAAGAGCCTGGGCAGCAAACGCAAGGAACTCTCCGACGAGCACATCGCCGAGATCACCCGATTGTTCGGCGAATTCGTCGAGGCCGAATCCGTCTCTGTGCAAGATGCAGCCGGCAAGGAAATTGCCCGCCATATTCTTCCCCTCGCCCCGGCGGGGAGAGGGGCAGGGGAGAGGGGGCTTGCCGTACCCGAAGGTGGCAAGATCGTGCGCACCCCGACCAGCCGCATCTTCAAGAATGAGGACTTCGGTTACCGCACCATCACCGTCGAACGTCCCCAGCGCGACGAGCAGGGCAATATCGTGCTCGGCAGCAAGGGCAAGCAAAAAGGCAAACCGCAACCGGACACCTCATTGCGCGATACCGAAAATGTCCCGCTCAGTGAGGATGTGGAAACCTACTTCAAGCGCGAAGTGTTGCCTCACGCGCCGGATGCCTGGATCGACCACGACAAAACCAAGGTCGGTTACGAAATCCCGTTCAACCGCCACTTCTACGTATTCCAGCGGCCGCGTGATCTGTCCGAGATCGATGCCGAACTCAAGCAGACCACCGACCGCATCAAGACCATGATCGAGGGGCTGAGCGCATGAACGCAACCATTAAGTCTTGCTTAATAGTTGGTTTGAAAGGCGCTCACGCTGTGTTGCGCAGTGCAAATACCGGCACAACCTCAATCTTCGGTAAATCCTATCCTGCAGTTCGTTGCGGTGAAGCTCAAACCGGGGGGTTACTCGTTTCAAGGGTTGCCAATGTCTATGCATTGCGTATAATCCGCGCCAACAACACCCGCCACGCCTCTCAACGATGCGCACCAGGCGGGTTACTTTTTTGTGGGGTCGGAAAAGCATGACCTTCCACAAGCCAGCACTGACCGTAGCCGACCAGATCAAACTCCTCGCCCGGCGAGGCATGGAGATAAAAGATCATGCCGAGGCGGCCCACTACCTGACCCACATCAACTACTACCGGCTGCGCGCCTACTGGTTGCCCTACGAGATTACGGATGCGGCAGGTGAGCACCAGTTCCGCAAGGGCACCCGGTTTGCCGAAGTGATCGCGATCTACCAGTTCGACCGCGCGCTGCGTCTGCTGTTGCTCGATGCCATCGAGCGCATCGAAATCTCGCTGCGCTCGCGCTGGGCAAACTATCTCTCGCTCAACCACGGTGTCTTTGCGCATCACGACGGATCGATATTCCTGAATCAGGACACCTGGCAGCGCTGCTGCAGCGAACTGGACAAGGAATTCCAGCGCAGCCACGAGACTTTCGCCAAGCATTATCAGGAGCGCTACAACCATCTGGCGACACCGCCCATCTGGGTTTCCTGCGAGCTGATGTCCATTGGGCACCTCTCGCGCTGGATACAGAATCTGCGCAAGCCGCACGACCGGCAGGCGATTGCCGATGCCTACGGCCTGGACGAAAAAGTGCTGGTATCGTTCCTGCACCACCTCACCATCGTGCGCAACCACTGTGCGCACCACGGTCGCATCTGGAACCGCCGCCTGACGGTGAAGATGCGCCTGCCCAGCAAGAAACCGGCGGAGCTGGCCAGCGTTTTCAACCGCGACGAAGATGCGCACGGCAGGCTATACAACACCCTCGCGATGCTCGCCTATCTGCTGCGCGGCATCAGCCCCGAATCGCACTGGCGCAATAAACTGATAGTGCTGCTAGCCTCCAGCCCGCAAGCCTCGCTGGCCGTCATGGGCTTCCCCGATGATTGGAAGACTCTGCCGTTGTGGGAGGAAGCGCTATGAGCTTCCCGCGTTATCCCGAATACAAGGACAGCGGCGTCGCCTGGCTCGGCGAGGTGCCGGGGCATTGGGAGGTTGCGCCAGTTAAAAATGTAGCGAACATTGTGAATGGCTACCCGTTCGACTCGAAGCAGTTTGATCCTAGCGAAGGTTATCCATTGGTGAGAATTCGGGACTTGAATTGCTCAACGGTTGATACATACATCAATGGGGAGTTTATTGAGCAAGCAGCAATTACTTCTGGCGATGTGCTTATCGGGATGGACGGTGATTTTAATGTTGGGCGGTGGCGTGGTGATGGTGTTGCGCTGCTCAATCAGCGGATGTGCTGTGTGCGTGGAAGGAATGAGCTGATTTCGCGATTGCTCGAATATTCATTGCCCATTCCACTCAAGGCAATTAATGACATCACTTATTCAACAACCGTTAAACATTTGTCATCAAGCGATGTTGAGAAAACTCGCATTGCATTGCCTCGCGAAGAACTAGAACAACAAGCTATCGCCACCTTCCTCGACCGCGAGACGGGGAAGATCGACGCGCTGGTGGCGGAGCAGGAAAAGCTGATCGCACTGTTGAAGGAAAAGCGCCAGGCCGTCATCTCCCACGCCGTCACCAAGGGCCTTCCTTCGACAGGCTCAGGACAGGCACCCAACGCCAGGATGAAAGACTCCGGCATCGAATGGCTGGGTGAGGTGCCGGAGCATTGGGACGTAAAACGCTTGAAAAATATTAGTCCGCAGATCACTGTTGGTATTGTTGTGGAGCCCTCTAAGTATTATTGCGAAGATGGGGTTCCTGCTCTTCGATCTCTGAATATCCAGCCGGGAAAAATTACTCTTGAAAACTTGGTCTATATTTCCGAGTCAGCGAATGACCTATTGGCAAAATCAAGACTGAATGCTGGCGATCTTGTCGCTGTCAGATCGGGGCAGCCTGGAACTACTGCCATAGTTCCGGAAAAATTGGATGGGTGTAATTGCATTGACCTTATTATCATCAGACGACCTCAGGTTGGGTGTGAAAAGTATCTTTGTTGGTACTTAAGTTCCGATGTGGCGCAGCACCAATTTGCAGAAGGATCGGGAGGCGCGATACAGCAGCACTTCAATATTGGTACAGCGATGAATCTTGTTGTAATCATGCCGCCGCTTCAAGAACAACTAGCCATCTCCGCTTTCCTCGACCGAGAAACCGCCAAACTCGACGCCCTTACCACCGAAGCGCAGCGCGCCATCGAACTGCTGAAAGAACGCCGCAGCGCGCTGATCTCGGCGGCGGTGACAGGCAAGATCGATGTGCGTAAGGCCGCCTGATGGGCAGGCGCTACCGCAGACGCAGCGCGGCAAGCGGCGTGGTGAGCGACACGGCGGCTATCGCCAATGCCTTGCCGTGGTGGGGCGCCGCACTGTTCGGGCTGGTGTTGTTTGTAGTGTTCTACTGGCTGTTGCCGATGTGGATGCAAACCAAACTGGACGAGCGGCAAGGCAGTATGTTCTTTCCGGCACTGGAGGCTGTGTTTGGCAGGCGCATGCATTGGTTGCAGTGGCTGGGGATTGCACTGGGATTGGTCGGTTTGTTTTTTGCAGTGCGAAATTATTATCTGGCCCGCAGCATGGATAAGCGCGACATGTCGGGTGTCGGTTGGCTGGCGCGGTTGGTTGCCAGACTCTTTGATTGAGGATGCTTATGTCTGGTTTGCACAAAGAAATCGAATTTGAAAACGACATCTGCGCGCACCTCGCGGCGCATGACTGGCTGTATGCCGAACACCCGCAAGGGGTAGGCCGTGGTTGTAAAGACGCTGAAGCGTCAACAACCACGCACGGCGACCATGCGAGCTATGATCGCGCCCGCGCCTTGTTCCCCGCCGATGTGGTCGCCTGGGTGCAGGCTACGCAGCCTCAAGCCTGGGAGACGCTGACGAAGAACCACGGCGCAGCGGCGGAGGCGATGTTGCTCGACCGTATCCGCAAGCAACTGGATGACCGCGGCACGCTGGATGTGCTGCGCCACGGCGTGGAGTTGCTGGGGCTGCGCCAGCCCTTGAGTTTGGCGCAGTTCAAACCCGCGCTGGCGATGAACCCGGAGCTGCAAGCGAAGTACGCGGCCAACCGGCTGCGCGTGGTGCGGCAGGTGCGCTATTCGCTGCACAACGAAAACGCCATCGACCTGGTGCTGTTCCTCAACGGCATTCCGGTAGCGACGGTGGAGCTGAAGAGCGATTACACGCAGAGCGTGGACGATGCGGTGGACCAGTACCGCTTCGACCGCCATCCGCGCCCCAAGGGCCAGCCTGCCGCCGAGCCGTTGCTGGATTTTCCGCGCGGGGCGCTGGTGCATTTCGCGGTGAGCAACAGCGCGGCGATGATGACCACGCGCCTGCTCGGGGCGGCGACGACTTTCCTGCCGTTCAACAAGGGCGATGAGGGCGGCGCAGGCAATCCGGTGAACCCGGACGGTCATCGCACGGCCTATCTGTGGGAAGAGGTGTGGGCGCGTGATAGCTGGCTGGAGATCATTGGCCGCTACATCGTGACCAAGCGCGACAGCAAGAAGCTGATTACCTCCATCATTTTTCCGCGTTATCACCAGCTCGACGCGACGAGAAAACTTATTTCGACAGTCCTTTCTGAAGGTGCAGGTCAGAAATACCTGATCCAGCATTCCGCCGGTTCCGGAAAGACCAACTCCATTGCGTGGACGGCGCACTTCCTGGCCGACCTGCACGATGCGCAGCACAAGAAGCTGTTCGATTCGGTGCTGGTGGTGAGCGACCGTAATGTGCTGGATGCGCAGTTGCAGGAAGCAATTTTCGATTTCGAGCGCACCTCCGGCGTAGTGGCGACGATCAAGGGCGAGAGCGCTTCCAAGAGCAAGGAGTTGGCCGACGCGCTTTCCGGCGGCAAGAAGATCGTGGTGTGCACCATCCAGACCTTCCCCTTTGCGTTGAAGGCGGTGCAGGAACTGGCGGCAACCGAAGGCAAGAAGTTTGCGGTGATCGCCGACGAGGCGCACAGCTCGCAGACCGGATCGGCGGCGGCCAACCTGAAGGCGGTGCTCTCCGCCGAGGAATTGCAGGAGCTGGCCGATGGCGGCGAGGTGAGCACGGAAGATTTGCTGGCGGCACAGATGGCGGCACGCGCCAACGATGCAGGCATCACCTATGTGGCGTTCACCGCCACGCCGAAATCCAAGACGCTGGAGCTGTTCGGCCGCCGTCCGAATCCGGAGCTGCCCGCCGGGCCGGACAATCTGCCCGCACCGTTTCATGTGTATTCCATGCGCCAGGCCATCGAGGAAGGTTTCATCCTCGATGTGCTGAAGAACTACACGCCCTACAGCCTGGCCTTCAAGCTCGCCAGCGAGGAAAAGGAATGGGACGAAACCGAGGTGGAGCGCAGCGCGGCGCTGAAGGGCATCATGTGCTGGGTGCGGCTGCATCCCTACAACATCAGCCAGAAGGTGCAGGTGGTGGTGGAGCACTTCCGCGAGAACGTGTCGCCGCTGCTGGAAGGTCGCGCCAAGGCGATGGTGGTGGTGGGCAGCCGGCTGGAAGCGGTGCGCTGGCAACTGGCGATCGACAAGTACATCAAGTCGCAGAACTACAGGATCGGCACGCTGGTGGCGTTCTCGGGCGAGGTGAACGACAAGGAATCCGGCCCCGATCCCTTCACCGAGAACAGCAAGACGCTGAACCAGAACCTGCGCGGGCGCGATATGCGCGAGGCATTCGCGACGGACGAATACCAGATTCTGCTGGTGGCGAACAAATTCCAGACCGGCTTCGATCAGCCCTTGCTGTGCGGCATGTATGTGGACAAACGGCTGGCGGGCATACAGGCGGTGCAAACCTTGTCGCGCCTGAATCGCGCCTACCCCGGCAAGGACACCACCTACGTGCTGGACTTCGTCAATGCGGCAGACGAGGTGCTGGCCGCGTTCAAGACCTATTACGCCACCGCCGAGCTGGCAGGCGTGACCGATCCTAATCTGGTGTACGACCTGCGCGCGAAACTGGATGCGGCGGGCCATTACGACGACAACGAAGTCGAGCGCGTGGTGGCGGTGGAGATGAAGGAAAACGCCGCTCAGTACGAACTCAATGCCGCGCTGGAGCCGGTGGCCGACCGACTGCTGAAACGCTATGCGGCGGCGCGCAAGGCGAAGCAGGATGCGCTGGATTTGAAAGACAACAAGGCGGCGCAGGAAGCGCAGGACGTGATGAATGCCTTGCAGTTGTTCAAGCGCGATCTGGGCAGCTTCCTGCGCGTGTATGCCTTCCTGTCGCAGATTTTCGATTACGGCAACACGGCCATCGAGAAGCGCGCGATCTTCTTCCGCCGCCTGCTGCCGCTGCTGGAATTCGGCCGCGAGCGCGAGGGTGTGGATTTATCCAGGGTGGTGCTGACCCACCACAAGCTGAAGAACCAGGGCAAGCGCACCTTGCCGCTGGGCGTGGGCGAACCGCTGCCGCCGATGACGGAATCCGGCGGCGGACAGTTGCAGGAAAAGGAAAAGGCGCGCCTCGCGGAAATTATCGAGAAGGTGAACACGCTGTTCGAGGGCGAGTTGAGCGACGACGACAAGCTGGTGTACGTGATGAACGTGCTGAAGGGCAAGCTACTGGAGTCGGACATTCTGGTGCGGCAGGCGAGCAACAACACCAAGGAGCAATTCTCCAACTCGCCCGACTTCGATAGCGAACAAATGAATGCCATCATGGATGCGCTTGCAGCGCATACGACCATGAGCAAGCAAGCGTTGGATTCGGAAAGAATACGCAGGGGGCTGAAGGAAATTCTGCTCGGACCGGCAAAACTTTACGAGTCGTTGCGCGAGCGCGGCGAGGCAAGGCCGGGCTAGCGATGTTCCAAAAGTTCAAACTGGAACCTGCCGTATGGCATCAGCAGCCGCTCGAATTCGAGTGGAATGTCGAGAGTGGTGAATTGCGCGGCCGGGATGCGGACAAGGTAAGGGCGCTAGTTGAGGCGGCAGTGAAAGAAGGCAGTATTGTCGGGCATCCCTATCCGACGTCTTATGACATCGCTGATCCGCTACGCAAATTAAGTGAGATGGCAGTGCTGCTGGGGCAGGAATGGCACCTGCCTGATGAATTGAGCAGCGCGTATCCGTTCCGTCATGATGACGACGAAGATTCGTCTTCAGGGATGATTCATTAGGGGCGCCTGAGAAAAGCAAACGCCGCATCGATGCGGCGTCTTTTGCATGTCGGCTTATGGGGTGCCGACGCGGTCAGTCAGTTAAGCTGACGATAAGTGCTGTCTAGTTGTGGTGAACCATCAGGGTGTCGATAGGCTCCTCCCTTCCGCAAGTTGAACGGTTTTTCATTCTGTTCGACTTCGGTTTCTTTATACCCCCCATTCCCGTCTCCTGCAACCGAGTATTTTCCTCGTGATTCACGGGTTGGCGCCGGAGGCGTTCAACTCGATGCGGCCTGCCTGGCGCGCATCTTTGCGGCGATGTAGTCGGCCTGGGAGACGTGGAGCAGGTCGGTCATTTTGCGCATCAGGTGGTTCTCGTGCGCGCTGAGGTGGTGGTCGGCGTAGGCGACTTGCCACATGTATTCGACGATGCGGATCTTTTCTTCGCGCGACAGTTCGCGGTTGAGCAGCGAGGTGAACTGATGCAGGTCGGTGGCTTGCTGTGAAGTCTGTTGACCCAGTGTGGTGAGCTTGCGCACTTCTTCGTCGTCGAGCCGGAAGCGCTCCTTGAGGATGCGCAGCACGGCGGCTTGTTCGACCTCGCTGCTTTCGGCATCGGCGCGCATCACTTCCACCATCAGCACGGCGGTGGCGAGTTGCAGGGTGTGTTCGGGTTGCTGCGCGTCGGCGGCCGGGTTGGTCAGGGCCGAGAAAAATTCGTTCAGTTTTTTCAGCATGGTGTGGCTCGGTCGGTTCGGCGATGGGCCGGAGCGCGCATTGTAGCGCGGCACGGCGGGGTGCAATTTCGGTATCATGGCGCGCGTCAAGCGACGCTACGCAATTCAACACAACGCCAACCGAATCATGCCGCCCGTTCAGCACATGCGATCCCGTTCAATCGCCGCCTTCCTCAGGCGCGGCGGTGTGATCGCCTATCCCACCGAATCCTGCTACGGCCTGGGCTGCGATCCGTCCAACCGGCGCGCGGTGCAACGCATCCTGAGGCTGAAGCAGCGGCCGCAACGCAAGGGGCTGATCCTGATCGCTGCGCATTACCGGCAGGTCGGGCGCTATATCCGGCCGCTGGATGCGGCGGGGCAGCGGCGCTTGCAGGAGGACGGCGCACAGGCGGTCACTTACCTGATGCCGGCCAGACCTTCCTGTCCGCGCTGGCTGCGCGGCTCGCACGACACGCTGGCGGTGCGGCTGACGGCCCATCCGTTCGCTCGGAACCTGTGCCGCAGTGCGGGCAGCGCGCTGGTCTCGACCAGCGCGAACCGCAGCGGGATGCGGCCGGCGAAGACCCATGCCGAGTGCCGGCGAATGTTCGGGTCGGGCGTGTGGGTATTACCCGGCCGCGTGGGAAAACGCAAGCGGCCTTCGACGATCAAGGTGTGGGGCGGTGATAGAATCGTGCGCCAATAATTCGATAACCCGTCATTCCCGCGTAAGCGGGAATCCAGTGATAACAACGGCCTCGCGCAGCGAGACAACATCCAGATTTTGTCCGCTACGCGGAATTGATTTTATTGCTGGATTCCCGCTTGTGTGGGAATGACAAACCCACCGGAGAAAAAATGGACAGCAACGCCGTCAAGGAATACCTGCTCGAACTGCAAGAGCTGATCGTCGAACGCCTGGAACAGGTGGACGGCAAGAAATTCATCCGCGACCAATGGACGCGCCCTTCGACAGGCTCAGGACAGGCTCCGGGCGGCAACGGTGGCGGCATCAGCTGCATCATCGAGGAGGGCAATGTGCTGGAGCGCGGCGGCGTGGCGTTCTCTCATGTGAAGGGCGACAAGATGCCGGTCTCCGCGACGCAGCACCGCCCCGAGCTGGCCGGCTGTTCGTGGGAGGCGATGGGCGTGTCGCTGGTGATGCACCCGCGCAACCCTTACGCGCCGACTTCGCACGCGAACGTGCGCATGTTCATGGCGACCAAGCCGGACGGCGACAAGGTGTTCTGGTTCGGCGGCGGCATGGACCTCACGCCCTATTACGGCTTCGAGGAGGATGCGCAGCACTTCCACCGGATTTGCAGGAACTCGCTGGCGCCGTTCGATCCGTCGCTGCATCCGAAATTCAAGAAGTGGTGCGACGAGTATTTTTTCCTGAAGCACCGCAACGAGCCGCGCGGCGTCGGCGGCATCTTCTTCGACGACCTCTCCGAGCCGGACTTCGACACCTGCTTCGCGATCCAGCAGAGCGTGGGCGACCATTACCTGTCGGCCTATGTGCCCATCCTTGAGAAGCGCAAGGACACGCCCTACGGCGAGCGCGAGCGCGACTTCCAGCTCTACCGCCGCGGCCGCTATGTCGAGTTCAACCTGGTGATCGACCGCGGCACCATCTTCGGCCTGCAGTCGAACGGCCGCACCGAGTCCATCCTGCTGTCGATGCCGCCGCTGGTGAAGTGGCGCTACGACTGGCATCCCGAGCCGGGCACGCCGGAGGCCGAGCTGTACGAGCGCTTCCTCGTGCCGAGAGACTGGGCCTGAGTAGGCGCGCGACGCCCCCCTCACCGAAGATCATGTTCGCCGACGACAGACGCAGCGAGAAGCTGGACTATTGGGTTGCGGCGCTGCTCGTCATGGGCATCGCGCTGGCGGTGTATTTCGTCGAACGGGAAAACGACAGGCAGCATGCGTCCGCCGCCCGCGTGGCCGCGCAGGACCATCTGGCCGTATTGCGCAGCCAGCTGGTCGGCGCGCTGAACGGGGATGTGCAGCTGGTGAAGGGCATGGTCAGCGTCATCGCGGCCAGGCCGGAATTGAGCCAGCGCGAGTTCGAGCGCGCCGCGCAGCCGCTGTTCGGCGGCGGCACGAATTTGCGCAACATCGGCGCCGCGCCGGACATGGTGATACGCATGATGTATCCGATGGCCGGCAACGAGGGCGCGATCGGCCTCGATTACCGCAAGACGCCCGCCCAGTTCGAGATGGCCGACAGGGCGCGGACTTCGGGCCGCATGGTGATGGCCGGCCCGTTGCCGCTGGCGCAGGGCGGGATCGGCATCGTCGCGCGCATTCCGGTGTTCGTCGAGGATGCGTCGGAACGGCGGCGCTTCTGGGGGCTGATCTCCGCGGTCATCGACGTCGAGCAACTCTATCGCAACAGCGGCCTGCTGGACGACGCGCTGCCGGTCGAGGTCGCGATTCGCGGCAGGGACGGCAAGGGGAGCGCGGGCGAGGTGTTCTTCGGCCGTCCGGAACTGTTCGACGAGGATCCCGTGCTGGCGGATATCCTGGTCGCGGGCGGAAGCTGGCAGATGGCGGCGGCGCCGCGCGGCGGCTGGCCGGAGCAGGCTGAGGATGTCTGGACGCTGCGCTCGGTCAGCCTGCTGGTCGCGTTGCTGCTGGTCGTCCCTTTCATTGCGCTGGGCCGGTCGCTGCGCGCGCTGGGGCGCGCCCGACGGGAGACGGAAGCCGAGCGTCGCCGGCTCTCGACCTCTCTGGACATCACTTCGCGCGAGCTTGCCGAGTTGGCAGAGCGGGAAAAAGAGTCCCGCTTCCGCCAGATGTTCGAGCACCACTCCGCGATCATGCTGCTGATCGAGCCCGCCACCGGGAGGATAGTCGACGCCAACCCGGCGGCGGCGGGTTTCTACGGTTATCCGCTGGATGCGTTGCGCGGGATGAACATCGACCGTATCAACACCATGAGCGAAGCGGAGATCCGCGACGCGATGCAACAGGCGTTTGCGGAAGACCACAACTATTTCGTCTTCGAGCATCGCCTCGCGAGCGGGGAGGTTCGCAGCGTCGAGGTCTATTCGTCTCCCATCAGCCTGGAGAACCAGCAACTGCTGTTCTCCATCATCCACGACATCAGCAAGCGCAAGCTGGCCGAGAGCGACCTGCGCATCGCGGCGACCGCCTTCGAGTCGCGCGAGGGAGTGCTGATCACCGATGCCGAGAGCAACATCCTCCGGGTCAACAGCGCCTTCACGGAAATCACCGGATACCCCGCGGAGGAAGTCGTCGGCAGGAATCCGCGCATCCTCAGTTCCGGGCATCAGGATGCCGGCTTCTACGCCGCGATGTGGGACAGCCTGAAGCAGACAGGATCATGGTCGGGCGAGATACTGAATCGGCGGCGGAACGGGGAGATTTACCCGGAGCACCTGACGATCACCGCGGTCAAGGGCGAGGACGGCAGGGTGACGAATTACGTCGCGATGCTGGCCGACATCACCCAGCGCAAGGAGGCGGAGGAGAAGATCAGGAATCTGGCGTTCTACGATCCGCTGACCCGTTTGCCGAACCGTCGCCTGTTGCTGGACCGGCTGCAGCAGGGATTGGCGGCGAGCGCCCGCACCGGGCAATACGGGGCGCTGCTGTTCATCGACCTGGACAACTTCAAGGGGCTCAACGATACGCTGGGGCACGACGTCGGCGACCTGCTGCTGAAACAGGTCGCCGAAAGGCTGAAGGCTTGCGTGCGCGAGGGGGATACGGTGGCGCGCCTGGGCGGCGACGAGTTCGTGGTGATCCTGGAGGGGCTGGGCCGCAAGGACGCGGAAGCCGCGGCGCACACCGAAGCGGCCAGCGGCAAGATCGCCGAGGCGCTCAACGAGCCTTTCCCGCTGGGGGCGAACGAACACGTCAGCACGCCCAGCATCGGGGCGACCCTGTTCATCGGCCACCAGACGGAGATTGACGACTTGCTGAAGCAGGCCGACATCGCGATGTACCAGGCCAAGAAGGCAGGGCGCAACACCATGCGCTTCTTCGACCCGGTGATGCAGTCCATGGTCACGGCCCATGTCGAGCTCGAAGCCGACCTCAGGCGCGCGGTTTCCGAGCAGGAGCAGTTGCAGCTGTACTACCAGATCCAGGTCGATGCGAGGGGCAGGTCGATAGGCGTCGAGGCGCTGGTGCGGTGGAACCATCCGGTTCGCGGCTCGGTTTCCCCTGCGGAGTTCATCCCGCTCGCGGAGGAATCCGGCCTGATCCTGCCGCTGGGCCACTGGGTGCTGGCGACAGCGTGTTCACAATTGTCGCAGTGGGCCGGCCGGCCGGAAATGGCCCATCTCACGATGGCCGTGAACATCAGCCCAAAGCAATTCGCCTTGCCGACCTTCGTCGACGAGGTCGCCGCGCTGATCGGCTATTTCGCGATAGACCCGGCGAAGCTGAAGCTGGAAGTCACCGAAGGCATGCTGGCAGACGATGTGGACGATCTGGTCTTCAGGATGGCCGAACTGAAGAAGCTGGGCGTCAGCTTCTCGATGGACGATTTCGGCACCGGCTATTCATCGCTGCAGTACCTCAAGCGCCTGCCGCTGGACCAGTTGAAGATAGACCAGTCCTTCGTGCGCGACATCGCGACGGATGCCAGCGACCGGGCGATCGTGAAGACCGTGATCGCGATGGCGGGCAGCCTGGACCTCGAGGTCATCGCCGAGGGCGTGGAGACCGAGGAGCAGCGCGCGATCCTGCTGAAAAAGGGGTGCAAGCTGTTCCAGGGCTATCTGTTCGGCAGGCCGCTCCCGGTCGAGCAGTTCGAGGCGCTGGAGTCGCTGTTCAGGAAGTAGGGCGACCTAGCCGAGCGCCGCCGCAATCGCCCAGTAGCGTGCGAATTTGCCCAGCGCGATGAACGTCAATGCCTGCCAGGGATTCAGCCGCAGCCAGCCGGCGGCGAGGCACAGCGCATCGCCGATCAGCGGCACCCAGGACAGCAGCAGCGCCGGCGTGCCGTAGCGGCGCAGCTTGTCGACGTGCTTCAGTTGCTGCGTCTGCGGCAGCAGCCAGCCCATGCCGAAGCTGACCATGCCGCCCAGCGTGTTGCCCAGCGTCGCGACCGCGAGCGCGGTCCACAGCGCTTCCGGATAGGCCTTGAGCACGGCGTACAGCACGGCCTCCGAGCCGCCGGGCAGCAAGGTCGCCGCGAGGAAGCTGCTGGCGAACAGCGAGAACAGGCTGGCGGATTCGGTCATGGATATATCGGATGTGTGCGGCTGTCGGAGGCCATGAGTTCATTCAGTCTATCAGGCAGTACATTCCCTCCCGGAGGGCTAGGGAGGGGGTAGAAATGGCAGGATTTCACGACTCTGTCCCCATCCTAAGGCCCCCTCGCTTCGCTCTCCCCCTCTGCAAGGGGGAAGGAACTGGTTCGGCGCTAATGGGAAATTCGGGATCGTGCCTCGACGAGCCTGTCCTGAGCTCAGTCGAAGGGCTCAGCACGAACGGATAGATGTTCACTGCCCGCGCAGGATGCCGAACACCTTCTTCGCCAGGTTGCCGGTCGCTTCCAGCGGATTCGCGCGGATCGCCTTCTCCTGTTCGGTCATCATCAGGAACAGGCCGTCGAGCGCACGGCGGGTGATGTAGTCGTCGAGCTTCGCGTCGCGCTCGTCCACCAGGCCGAACTGCGCGCCTCGGCCGGCGAACCGGTCGTAGGTCTGCGCGAGCTTCACCTTCTGCATCGACTTCGCGACGATGGGCCTGAACTTGCCGGAGAGCGCGGTTTCGGTGGTCTTGCGGAAGTATTGCGTCGCGGCGTCGTCGGGCCCGGTGAGGATGGCCTTCGCGTCCGCGACGGTCATCTGTTTCACCGCGCCGACCAGCAGCGTCTTCGCCTCCGGCACCGCTGCCTCGGCGGCGCGGTTCATCGATGTCACGAGGTCGTCCGCGTAACTGCCCATGCCGAACTGGCGCATCAGGCTCTCGGCCTTCTTGAGGCTGTCCGGCAGCGGGATGCGCACCTTGTCGTTGCCGAGGTAGCCGTTCTCCTTCGCGAGGTTTTTCACCGCGGTCTCCGCGCCCTGCGTCAGCGCTTGCTTCAGGCTGCCGACCTGATCCTGTTTGCTGACCGATGAGAGATCGGCGGCCGGCTTTGCCGCGGGCGCCGATGCGGCTGGCTGTGGCGTGCCGAGCACCTTGCCGACCTGCTCCTTGTTCAGCAGGCCGCCGAGGTCGAACGCCGATGCCTGCGCGGAGCAGACGAGCAGCGATGCTATGAGAGTGAGATGCAGTTTTGGCATGTCGCGTCCTTGGGGAAATGACGATTCAATCTTCCGTTCGTGGTGAGCTTGTCGAATCATTAACGGAAGATTTTATCTGCATGTTAAAGGAGTCGCCCTTCGTCAGGCTCAGGCGGGTGCCCGACCAAGAGCTCTATGGGGCGAACGGCATGAAATCGGCGTGACCTTAACGCTTGCGCGGCGGCATCAGGTCGGTGATCGTGCCTTCTGCCATTTCCGCCGCGAAGTTGAATGTCTCCGACAGCGTCGGGTGCGGATGGATGGTCAGGCCGATGTCTTCCATGTCCGCGCCCATCTCCAGCGCCAGGACCGCTTCGGCGATCAGTTCGCCGGCGTTCACGCCGACGATACCCGCGCCCAGGATGCGGCGGGTCGTCGGGTCGAGCAGCACCTTGGTGCTGCCTTCCTCGCGGGCGATGGACAGCGCGCGGCCGGAAGCGGCCCAGGGGAAGACGCCCTTCTCGTAGGCGATGCCCTGCGCCTTGGCCTGGGTCTCGGTCAGGCCCATCCACGCGACCTCCGGATCGGTGTAGGCGACCGACGGGATGGTCATCGGTTCGAAGAACGCCTTGTGTCCGGCGATGTTCTCCGCCGCGACCTTGCCTTCGTGCACCGCCTTGTGCGCCAGCATCGGATCGCCGACGATGTCGCCGATGGCGAAGATGTGCGGCACGTTGGTGCGCATCTGCTTGTCCACGGGGATGAAGCCGCGTTCATTGACGACGAGGCCGGCTTTCTCGGCGTCGATCATCTTGCCGTTCGGCCGACGGCCGACGGCCATCAGCACTTTGTCGTACAACTGCGGTTCGGCGGGCGCCTGCTCGCCTTCGAAGGTGACTTTCAGGCCGCTCTTGGTCGCTTCGATCTTCGTGACCTTGGTCTTCAGCATGATGGCTTCGTAGCGCTTGGCGATGCGGGTGTGCAGCGGCTTGACCATGTCCTTGTCCGCGCCGGGCATCAATTGGTCCATCAGCTCGACCACGCTGATCTTCGCGCCCAGCGCTTCGTAAACGGTGGCCATCTCCAGGCCGATGATGCCGCCGCCGATGACCAGCATGCGTTTGGGCACATCCTTCAGCGCCAGCGCGCCGGTGGAGTCGATGATGCGCTCGTCCTCATACGGGAAGCCGGGGATGCGCGCCACGCTGGAGCCGGCCGCGACGATGCAGTTGTCGAAGGTGACGATTTTCTTGCCTTCCGCCGTCTCGACTTCAATGCTGTTGGGCGAGGTGAATTTGCCTGTGCCGCGCACCACCTGCACCTTGCGCTGTTTCGCCAGCGCGGCGAGGCCGCCGGTGAGCTTGGCGATGACCGACTCCTTCCAGCCGCGCACCTGGTCGATGTCGATCTTCGGCTTGCCGAAGGTCACGCCGTGATGCGACACCTCTTCCGCTTCGTTGATGATCTTGGCGACATGCAGCAGCGCCTTGGACGGGATGCAGCCCACGTTCAGGCACACGCCGCCGAGCGTTGCATGCTTCTCGATCAGCACGACCTGCTTGCCGAGGTCTGCCGCGCGGAACGCGGCGGTGTAGCCGCCGGGGCCTGCGCCGAGCACGACGACTTCGGCATGGATGTCGCCCTTGGCGACCGGGGCTGCCGGAGTCGGCGCAACTTGCGGGGCTGCCTGGGGCGCGGCAGCGGGTGCTGCGGTTTGCGGTGCGGGCGATTCCTTTTCCTGAGTCGGTGCGGCGCTTTCCAGCATCAGGATCAGCGAGCCTTCGCCGACCTTGTCGCCGACCTTGATCTTCATCTCCTTGACCACACCGGCGGCGGGCGATGGCACGTCCATCGTTGCCTTGTCGGTCTCCAGCGTAATCAGCGTCTGCTCCGCTTCGACGCTGTCGCCCGCCTTGACGGCGATCTCGATGACGGCGACGTCCTTGAATCCGCCGATGTCCGGTACCTTGATTTCGATGGTGCTCATGTTTTTATCTTTCCGATGTAGGTTGGGTTGAGCGCAGCGATACCCAACATGGTCATGGTTAAATTTCGATGGGTATCGCTGCGCTCAGCCCATCCTACGGTTCTGTTAAATCCTGATCTGTCCGTTGCCCAGCACGATGTATTTCTGCGAGGTCAGGCCTTCCAGCCCGACCGGGCCGCGCGCGTGGATCTTGTCGGTGGAGATGCCGATCTCCGCGCCCAGGCCGTACTCGAAGCCGTCGGCAAAACGCGTCGAGGCGTTGACCATCACGCTGCTGGAGTCCACCTCGCGCAGGAAGCGCATCGCCTTGGTGTAGTTTTCGGTGACGATGCTGTCGGTGTGCTGCGAACCGTAGGTGTTGATGTGGCCTATGGCCTCGTCGAGGTTGGCCACGACGCGCACCGCGAGTATCGGCGCGAGATATTCGGTGCGCCAGTCTTCCTCGGTCGCCTCTTTCATCTGCGCGATCAATTTGCGCGCGGCCTCGTCGCCGCGCAGCTCCACGCCCTTGTCGAGGTAGATCTTGCACAGCCGAGGCAGCACCTGCCCGGCGACGGCCGCGTTCACCAGCAGCGTTTCCATCGCGTTGCACACGCCGTAGCGGTGGGTCTTGGCGTTGTCGGCGATGCGCACGGCCTTGTCCAGATCGGCCTCGTCGTCGATGTAAACATGGCAGATGCCGTCCAGGTGCTTGATGACCGGGATGCGCGCCTCGTTGCTGATGCGCTCGATCAGGCCCTTGCCGCCGCGCGGCACGATCACGTCCACATAGTCCTTCATCGTGATCAGCTCGCCCACGGCCGCGCGGTCGGTGGTGTTCACCACCTGCACGGCGGTCTCGGGCAGCCCCGCTTCGCGCAGGCCCCGGTGCACGCAGGCGGCGATGGCCTGGTTGGAATGGATGGCCTCCGAGCCGCCGCGCAGGACCGCGGCATTGCCGGACTTCAGGCACAGGCCGGCGGCGTCCGCGGTCACGTTCGGGCGGGACTCGTAGATGATGCCGATCACGCCCAGCGGCACGCGCATCTTGCCGACCTGGATGCCGGAGGGACGGTAGCTCATGTCGCTGATGCCGCCGATGGGGTCGGCGAGCTGCGCAATCTGGCGCAGGCCCTCGGCCATGCCCTTGATGGTCTTCTCGGTCAGGGTCAGGCGGTCCACCGAGGCGGCGTCCAGACCGTTGGCCTTGGCGGCGGCGACGTCCTTCGCGTTCTCGGCGATCAGCTTCGCGCTGTCGAGCATGATCGCGGTGGCGATATTTTCCAGCGCGCGGTTCTTGGCGTTGGTGTCGGCCTGCGCCATCAGGCGCGAAGCGGCGCGGGCCTGCTGCCCGACGGTCTTCATGTATTGCTTGATGTCTTCCATCGTATGACTTTCCCGGTAGGTCGGGCTTCAGCCCGACAATTTGCGTCGGGCTGAAGCCCGACCTACAGTGTAGGCGCGCATTTTAGCATTCGCCATGGGTTAGAATGCGCGCCTTGGTTACAGCAGGTGCAGCATGTCAGACATACTCAAGAAAATACTCGCGGTGAAGGCTCAGGAGGTCGCCGCCGCAAAACCCGTCAAGCCGTTCCCGCAGTTGCGCGCCGAGGTCGAGCAGATGCCTCCTGCGCGCGATTTTGTCGGCAGCATACGCGGCAGGATTGCCGCCGGCCGCCCGGCGGTGATCGCCGAAATCAAGAAGGCCAGCCCGAGCAAGGGTGTGATCCGGGAGGACTTCCGCCCTGCCGAGATCGCGCAGAGCTACGAGAAGCACGGTGCGGCCTGCCTTTCGGTGCTGACGGACGAGCAGTTCTTCCAGGGCTGCACCGAATACCTGCAGCAGGCGCGAGCGGCCTGCTCGCTGCCGGTGCTGCGCAAGGATTTCATGATCGACGAATACCAGGTGTGGCAGGCGCGCGCGATGGGCGCCGATGCCATCCTGCTGATCGCCGCGGCGCTGACGCTGGGGCAGATGCGCAAGCTGGAGGTGCTGGCGCACCAGCTCGGCATGGCGGTGCTGGTCGAAGTGCACAACGCCCGCGAACTGGATTCCGCGCTGAAGCTGGCGACGCCGCTGATCGGCATCAACAACCGCAACCTGCGGACCTTCGATGTCACGCTGCAGACCACGCTGAACCTGCTGCCGCGCATCGCCGCGTCCGAAAAGGGCGAGGGCCGCATCGTCGTCACCGAGAGCGGCATCTTCACCGCGGAGGACGTGAAGCTGATGCGCGACCACGATGTGCATTCCTTCCTGGTCGGCGAGGCGTTCATGCGCGCGGAAGAGCCGGGTGTAGAATTGACCAAGGTGTTTGCGTAGGGGAGGAAGTCATGCTGAATCTGGATCGTTTGATCGTCGAATTCGACAAGGGCCTGCGCACGCTGTTCAGCCAGGCGCACAGCGCCCGACCGCATCCCGATGCGAACATGCCGGATGCGCCGCTGGACGAGGCCGAACGCAAGCATGCGGCCGGGCTGATGCGCATCAACCACAGCGGCGAAATCTGCGCGCAGGCGCTGTACCAGGGGCAGGCGCTGACCGCGCGCGATCCCAAGGTGCAGGAGGAACTGAAGCAGGCGGCTCAGGAGGAGACCGAGCACCTGGCGTGGACGTCCAGGCGCGTGCATGAGCTGGGCGGGCACCTCAGCGTGCTCAACCCGCTGTGGTACACCGGTTCGCTGACGCTGGGCGCATTCGCCGGGCTGCTGGGCGACAAGTGGAACCTGGGCTTCCTCTCGGAGACCGAGCATCAGGTCGGCGGCCACCTGCAGAGCCATCTGGCGAAGCTGCCAGAGCACGATGCGAAAAGCCGCGCGATCGTGCAGCAGATGTATGTCGACGAGACCAAGCATTCCGACATGGCCAAACGCATGGGCGGAGCCGAATTGCCCGAGCCGGTGAAGTTCGCGATGCAGATGACGTCGAAAGTCCTGACGCACACTGCTTACAGGATTTGACTGGTGGGTGGGGCGGCGCTGCGCGCCTCAGTGGGAAACCCACTTCCCACTTCCCACTTCCCACTAACTATTCCTGCACCACCTCGAAATCGTGCGTCATCTCGGCGGTCGCGCCGAGCATGATGGACGCCGAGCAGTATTTCTCCGCGGAGAGTTTTACCGCCTTTTCGACGGCTTCCGGCTTGATATCCTTGCCCTTCACGACGAAGTGCATGTGGATTTTCGTGAACACCTTGGGTTCGGTTTCGGCGCGCTCCGCCGAGAGCTCCACGTAGCAGTCCGACACCGCCTGGCGGCTCTTCTTCAGGATCATGATCACGTCTATGCTGGAACAGCCGCCAGCGCCCAGCAGCAGCATTTCCATCGGCCGCGGGCCGAGGTTGCGCCCGCCGACGGTCGGCGCGCCGTCCATCACCACGGCGTGGCCGCTTTCGGTTTCTCCCATGAAGGCGATGCCTTCGACCCATTTGACGCGAGCTTTCATGTCGTTCTCCTCAGTTCTGGATGGTTGATCTTACCCGGTACCACAGCAGGCCGATGGCCTCGTGGACAAGAATCTTGCTGTCGAGCAGGCTGTCGGCATCCGGCAGGAAGTCGAGCAGGTCGCTTCGGTAGCGGGTGGTGAAGCCGGTCGGCGCCTCGACGACCTCGAAGCCGGCGCGACGGAACACTTCGGCGGCGCGAGGCATATGCCAGGCATGGGTCACCAGGTAGATACGGCGCACGCCCTGCGCCTGCAGCATTTGCCGCGAGCGGTAGGCATTCTCGTAGGTGTTGTCGGACGAGTCTTCGATCCAGTGCGCCTTGACGCCGAAGTCCTGTTCCAGCGCCGTCTTCATCTGTCGCGCCTCGGACAGCGCATTGCCACGCGGCCTGCCGCCGGTGACCAGCACAGGCTTGCCGGTCTCGCGATGCAGCCTCGTGCCGTAGCGCAGGCGTTCCAGGGTATGCCTGCTTACCGTATCCTGGCCGCCGTATTCCGGCGCTTGGAAATAGCTGCCTCCCCCCAGGATCACGATTGCGTCGGCCGGCTGTTTTCCGAGCGGTGCGGTGCGCGCTTCAAGCAGGCGCAGTCCGCCTTCCGCGACATAGGGCGTGGCTGCAAGCCACAGCAGCGCGAAGGCTGCGGCGATCAGCGGCCACGCGTATCTGCGGCGGCGATACAGCAGGAACAGGCCGAGCGCCAGCAGCAGCAACAGGCTCAGCGGCGGCAACAGCAGGGCGGCGATGGCGTTGGTGAGGAGCCAGGACATGGAGCATTCACAGGATGGAAAAACGGCGACATTATCGCACGCCGCGTCCCCGGCCCGATGCATCGAGCGGTTAGAATGCAGGCATGAAGACGACGGCAAACGGATACGCAGTGCGACTGGAGGCTAGGCATCGCCCATCCGGCGAGAATTCGCATTTCGCCGGCGACGGGCTGCCGTTCGACGAGTATGTGCGGCGCACGACGGACATGCTGCGGCGCGTGCATGCGGGGGCTGACGATGCCGAGAAGATCGTCGCCGGCAATGCGCCGTTCGAACTGCGCCCCGACGGCGACGACTGCCGCGGACGGAACAGGCCTTACCGCCGCGGCGTGCTGCTGGTACACGGTCTGACCGACTCGCCGTATTTCATGCGGCCATTGGCGGAGTTCTTCGCGCAGAACGGTTTTCGCGTGATGGCGATCCTGCTGCCGGGGCACGGCACGAGGCCGGGCGACCTGCTGCGCGTGCGCTGGCAGGAATGGGCGAAAGCGGTGGCCTACGGCGCGGACCGGCTGGCCGAGGAGGCCGACGAAATCCATCTCGCCGGGTTCTCTGCCGGCGGCACGTTGAGCGTCTGCCAGAGTCTGCGCGACAGCCGCGTGCGCGGGCTGTTCCTGTACTCGCCGGCGCTGGAGATCAGTGCCCGCGCGCGCTGGGCCAATCTGCACAGGCTCTACAGTTGGCTGCTGCCGGAGGCCGCCTGGGTGGGGATCAGGCCGGATCGCAGTCTGTACAAGTACGAGTCGCTGCCGAAGAACGCCGCAGCCCAGATGCATGCGCTGATACGGAAATTGAATGCGCTGCGTCGGGAACATGAAGTTGCCGTTCCGGTGTTCGCCGCCGCCAGCCGGGATGACACAACCGCGCATACGCCGGCGACGCTGGAATTCATTGCGCATGCGCCGCACCCGCTGAACAGGCTGGTGCTGTACACCACCGATACGAAGAACATCCCGCCCGGCATACCGGCGGCGAAGGTGGAGCTGGTGAACAGCGCGCTGCCGGAACAGAAGATATTGAGCTCGTCGCATACCGCCATCGTGCTGCTGCCGGACGATCCCCACTACGGCGCAAACGGGGATTACTGCAATGCCATCCACTACTACCCCGGCGACATGGAGAAATACGAGGCCTGCCACAACGGGCACGCGGGCGTGGTGCTGGGGGAGGTCACCGAGGCCAATCTCAGGGCCGGCATCCTGCGGCGCCTGATGTACAACCCCAACTTCGCGGCGCTCAAGGTCTCGATGCAGCGGTTCATCGATGCGTTACCGTGAACTATTTTTTCGATGGACAGTTCATTCTGTAGGGGCGCGATGAATCTCGCCCCTACAAAGCGCATTCGTCTTAAGACTTTGATTGCAGCGCGGCGCGCCTGCCTCTTCTGACATCCACCCCGACCAGTATCGCCAGCCCGACGAGGAAGTAGCTGCCGGTGATCAGGATCGCGAGCCTGTGGTCGCCCTGCGACAGCCAGCTCACCAGGCCGTAGGTCAGCGGCCCGAGTATTGCGGAGAGTTTCACCGCCAGCCCCCACAGCCCGAAGAATTCGGCGCGGCGCGCGGCCGGGCTCAGCAGGCCGACCAGCGCCCGTCCGGCAGACTGGCTCGCCCCCATGCACAGGCCGGCGAGGTTGGCGGCGGCCCAGAACATGTCCGGGCCTTCGGCGGCCCAGGCCAGCAATATCATCACGATCCAGCCGATCAGCGTCAGCGCGATCGCCGGGACATGGCCGATGCGGTCCTGCAGGTGGCCGAATAAAAATGCGCCGGCAGCGGCGGTGATGTTGACCACGAAGATCAATGCGATGGTCTGCTGGGTGGTGAAATGCATCGCCTGCTGCGCGTAGATCGCGGCGAGCGTGATGACCGCCTGTATGCCTGCCTGGTAGAACACCGTGCAGACCAGGAAGCGGCACAGGTCGCGGTAGTCCCCGGCGCGCGCCAGCGTCTGCCGCAGCCGCGCGTAGGATTCCTGCACCAGATTTTTTCCTTGCAGGTGCGGCTGCGGCAGGGCGCGCTCCTTCAGGAACAAAAAGGTGGGCAGGCTGGACAGCGCGAACAGCGCGGCGGTGATCAGCATGGTCATCGGCACGAAGTCCGTCGCCTGCTGGCCTTGCGCCTGCGCCCAGGTCACCCAGGCGAGGCTGGCGCCGAGGCTGACCAGCCCGCCGACATAACCCAGGCTCCAGCCCCATCCGGATACCCTGCCGAGCGCGTTGCCGCGCGCCAGTTCGGGCAGGAAGGCCGCGATCAGGTTCTCTCCGCTGCCGAAAAAGAAGTTCGACAGCACGATCAGTGCGATGGTCAGCCACAGGCTTTCAGGCCCGGAAAACGCCAGCAGTGCGGTGAACGTCACGCAGCCTGCGGTGGTCAGGATCAGCAGCCGTTTCTTCGCGGCCCAGGCGTCGGCATAAGCGCCGAGCAGCGGCGCGGTGAGCATGATCGCGGCATAGGAGAGCGCCAGCGCGGCCGTCCATGCGAACGTCGCCCAGGGCGTATCGCCCGCGACGACGGAGACGAAATACGCGTTGAAAATCGCGGTGATGACCACCGTGGTGTAGCCGGAGTTGGCGAAGTCGTACATGGCCCAGGCCCAGACCTCGCGGCGTGTGACGGTTATGTTCAGTGAGGTACGCATGGTTCCGTATTGACGGTGACGGGCGACCGGGAGGATATTGCCGGTCATTGTTGCGGTCAATGTAAAACGAATACGCGGCCGATGTCCGTGGCGGGCCGGCCGGGAGTCGATGCGATGAGCGACACCTCCACCACATTGCTGGCGATCGTCCGGCGGCTCGCCGCCGAGTTGCACTCGCGCCCTGAAGATGCCATTCAGGTCACGCTGGACAGCGCGCTGGAACGCGACCTGGGCATAGACAGCCTCGGGCGGGTCGAGTTGCTCGCGCGCATCGAGCAGGCGTTCGGCATCACCCTGCCGGAGCGGGTGTTCGCCAGCGCCGAGACGCCGCGCGACCTGTTGCAGGCGGTGCTGGCCGCAGCCCCTTCAATGGCGAAGCACTCGGGCGAGCGGCGCGAAGAAGCGCCGACTCCGGTGCAGGCGATGCCGGTGGATGCGCTGACGCTGACCGAGGTGCTGGACTGGCATGTGCGCATGCATCCGGAGCGGACGCATATCACCTTGCTGGATGCGGAGGGCGGCGAAACCGCGCTGAGCTATGCCGCGCTGAGCTATGCCGCGCAACAGGTTGCGGCGGGGCTGCTGGAACGCGGCCTGCAGCCCGGTCAGTCGGTCGCGATGATGTTGCCGACGGGGCGAGACTATTTCTGCTGCTTCATGGGCGTGCTGCTCGCGGGCGGCATTCCCGTTCCCATCTATCCGCCGGCCCGCCCTTCGCAGATCGAGGATCACCTGCGGCGGCATGCGGGCATACTCGCCAACGCGCTCGCCGCGATGCTGGTCACCGTGCCCGAGGCGAAGCCGGTGGCGCGGCTGCTGCAGGCGCAGGTGGAGTCGTTGCGCAGCGTGGTCACCGTGGACGAACTCTGCGGCAACGGGCGCGCGAGCGACATTCCGCACAGTCCCGAGGACATCGCACTGCTGCAATACACCTCGGGCAGCACCGGCAACCCCAAGGGCACCGTGCTGACCCATGCGAACCTGCTGGCCAACATCCGCGCGATGGGGCAGGCGGTGCGGGCCGATTCCACCGACGTGTTCGTCAGCTGGCTGCCGCTGTATCACGACATGGGGCTGATAGGCGCGTGGCTGTGCAGCCTGTACCACGCGTTCCCGCTGGTGGCGATGTCGCCGCTGACTTTTCTCGCGCGCCCCGAGCGCTGGCTGTGGGCGATCCACGAGTATCGCGGCACGCTGTCGGCTTCGCCCAACTTCGGTTACGAACTGTGTTTGCGCAAGATCCCGGATGCCGCGCTGGAAGGGCTGGACCTGTCGAGCTGGCGCATGGCATTCAACGGCGCGGAGCCGGTCAGCCCGGAGACGCTCGCGAATTTCGCGCAACGCTTCGGCCGCTACGGGCTGCGCCCGCAGGCGATGTCGCCGGTGTACGGGCTGGCCGAGTGTTCGGTGGGGCTGGCCTTCCCGCCGCCGGGACGCGGGCCGTTGATCGACCGCATAGACCGCGAGCGTTTCATGCGCACGGGCCGCGCCGAACCGGTCGGCGACGACGCGTCGGATGCGCTGCGCGTCGTTGCTTGCGGTCGGCCGCTTGCCGGTCACGAGATCAGGATCGTCGATGCAACGGGCCGCGAGCTGGGCGAGCGCATGGAAGGGCATCTTGAATTCAAAGGGCCGTCCGCCACCGCCGGCTATTACCGCAACCCGGAGCAGACGCGGGTGCTGTTCCACGGCGACTGGCTGGATTCCGGCGACTACGCCTATCTCGCCGAGGGCGAGCTCTACCTGACCGGGCGCTCCAAAGACATCATCATCCGTGCCGGGCGCAATATCTATCCCTACGAGCTGGAGGAGGCGGTCGGCGACATTCCCGGCATCCGCAAGGGTTGCGTCGCGGTGTTCGGCAGCCCCGATCCGGCCACCGGCACCGAGCGATTGGTGGTGATGGCCGAGACGCGCGAGACCGCGCCCGACCGGCTGGAAGCACTGCGCGGCAGGATCAACGAGCTGGCGCTGGACCTGCTGGGCATGCCGCCCGACAACATCGTGCTGGCGCCCGTCCACAGCGTGCTCAAGACATCGAGCGGCAAGATCCGTCGTGCGGCCTGCCGCGAACAGTTCGAGCGGGGTGCGCAGCCGGTGCGCGCGGTGTGGTGGCAGGTCGTCCGGCTGGCGTGGAGCGGCATGCTGCCGCAGTTGCGCCGCGGCATCCGTGTCGCAACCGACTACGGCTACGCCGCCTGGGTCTGGGCGCTGTTCTGGCTGCTCGCGCCGCTGACCTGGCTGGTCGCCGCGCTGTTGCCTCGTCCCGCGTGGGGCTGGGCGGCCAGCCGCATCGGTGCGCGGCTGTATGCGCGATTGACCGGCACGCCGCTGGTCGTGCGCGGACTGGAGAACCTGCCGCAAGAGCCTTGCGTGCTGGTGGCCAACCACGCGAGCTACCTGGACGGCATCGTGCTGGTCGCCGCGCTGCCGGGGCGGCTGGCCGGCGCTGGGCATTTCAGTTTCGTCGCCAAGCGCGAGCTGCTGGACAGCTTCGTCTCGCGCATCTATTTGCGGCACATCGGCACGGATTTCGTCGAGCGTTACGAGTCGCAGCGCAGCCTGGAAGACGTGAAGCAGGTCGCGCGCTCGCTGCAGTCGGGCCGCAGCCCGGTGTTCTTCCCGGAAGGCACGTTCAGCCGCATCCCCGGCCTGATGCCATTCCGCATGGGCGCATTCGTCGTCGCCGCCGAGGCCGGCGCGACTGTCGTGCCGGTGAGCCTGCGCGGCACTCGCTCGATATTGCGCGACGGCAGCTGGTTCCCGCACCGCGGCGCGATCACCGTGACGATAGGCGAGCCGATCATGCCGGAAGGCAAGGGCTGGGACGCCGCCATCCGCCTGCGCAACCGGGCGCGCGCGGAAATTGCGCGCCGCTGCGGCGAGCCGGATCTCGCGCCGGGAACGGCGGAGGAGCAGTCCGAATAATCGGGCTAAGCTATCCCACGGTATCTGCCGATATTCTTACCACGGGCGGACGCAAGACCTCACAGGGCGCGCAAGCCGCCGGTAAAGAATTCAGAGGTGGCTATCATGAGCGAGGCTTACACAATCAACGGACACTTGTACCGGGCCTATCCGTTCCACTTCTTCTGCGACGGCGTCGAGATCCCGCCGGCCGAGTTCTATGCGGCGGTCGGCGCGTTTCTTGGGCAGAAGCTGCACTGAGCGTGCTATTCGGGGCAAGGCTATTTCGACGGCGCGAAGGAGCGTTTCAGGAAGCCGAGCGCCGAGTTCAGGTTTCTTTGCAGGTTTTTCAGCAGGGCTGGCACGGCGGCTGCGCGAGCGGTCGGGATGTCGGGCTGGCGTTCGGCGCAGACGACGCGGTTGCGCCCTTCGTGCTTGGCGCGGTATAGCGCCTTGTCGGCGATTGCAAGCATGCGCTCGGCCATCGCCTGCGGTGCGATCGAGGCATCCACTGTGGGCAGCATGGACAGGCCGATCGAAATCGTCAGGGGGATGGGCTGGCCGGTCGGCGTCCGTATTTCCGTTTCCTCGATGCAGCGGCGTATCCGTTCCGCGATCTGGCGCGCGTGGTAGGGGTCGGTCTGCGGCAGCAAGGCGACGAATTCCTCTCCGCCGAAGCGGGCCAGCGTGTCGCCCACCCGCAACTGCTCCTGGATGGCGCGGGCCGCGCCCATCAGCACCTCGTCGCCGGTCTGGTGGCCGTAGGTGTCGTTGATGCGCTTGAATTTGTCGAGGTCGAGCAGCAAACAGGCCAGCGGGTGGCGATGCCGGCGCGCCTGGCTGACCTCGATCTGGCAGCGGTGGTCGAAGTAGCGGCGGTTCTGCACGCCGGTCAGCGCATCGGTCAGTCCCAGCAGTTTCAATCGCTCCTGCGACAGCGCGTTCTCCAGGCAGACGCCGATGATCTCGGTCAGCCGTTCGAGGAAATCCGTGCCGCAACCCGCGACATACCTTCCGGGATCGCTGCTGCCGAAATGCAGGCTGCCGATCAGCTCGCCGTGGCGCATCAGCGGCAGCAGGGCGACCGAGGCGACGGGAACGGAAGGCTGGCCGAACAGCGACTGGTGCAGGTCGGGGTCGAAGGCGCCCAGCCTGGGTTTGGGCTGTTCCGGGTATAGAGGCTCGAGCACGGAAGCCGATTGCAGCAGGGTCAGGCCGCTGCAGGCCGCATTCTTGTCCGGGCAGCCTTCCAGTATCCGGGAGATTTCGTACTCCTCGTCGACCAGCGCGAGGGCGACGCACTCGACGCCGAATGCCAGCTTGTATTCCGACAGCAGCAGGCCGACCAGTTCCGGCAGCGAGTCCGCGCCGATCAACCGGCGCTGGAGCTGGTCGAAGCGGCGCATCTTGTCCTCGTTGCGCCGCGCCTCGTGCAGCAGGCTTTCCAGCTGCTGGCGCAGGGAGTAGTTCTCTGATTGGAGATGGCTGCTCATTCCGTCCTTTTCGGCCGCGACCGGCGAATCTTTAGGGCGGGACGGGAATCATTGCAGCAAAACCAGTTGCGGCACCGCATCAGCGCCGCACCAGACGATGGCATTCTGGGCGTATCGCTCGCCCAGCTCCTTCGCCTCGGCGAGCGGCAGCCCCAGAACCAGGTAGCTGTGTTCGGCGGGCCAGCCTCCCGTTGGATGCCGGCCGACGCCGCCGAAGAAGGTCAGTCCGCGACGCCCCAGCTCCGCCGCCAGTTCGGCCTGGCGCCTGGCGTTTTCACGGTCTTCGACGATGCGACTGCGCGGATTGCATGCGGTGACGAAGACGCTGCAATCGGTGCGATGCCGGGCGTGGAGTTGCGCCAACTGCATGCAGGGGATGCCAATCCGCAATATGAACGGCTCCGGCGCATCCACGCAATAGTCCGTTTCCAGATAGGCTTGGGCGGTAGAGGGATCGATTTCAGACATCGCGAATGGCGGTCATGAGTATTTCTGCCATTCTACGGCGATAGTGCGGCGCCGGATATTGCAGCCGCCCCCATTCCTGCTAAGGTGTGCGCACATAAAATCAAGAACGCCCGATATGCATCGTTCCGGAACAACCCTTGTATACGCCCATCGCGGCGCGAACCGCGAGGCGGCGGAGAATACGCGCACCGCATTCGACCGCGCGCTCACCTATCCCATAGACGGCATCGAGACCGACATCCAGCTCACGCGCGACGGCGTCGCGGTGCTGTGGCACGACCGCTTCCTCGACAAGCTGGGGATGAAGGACAAGCGCATCGACGACTTCGATCTCGCCGAGTTGCGGGCGATGGATTTTGCGGCGCACTTCGGTGGTGCGACGAAGGAGGGCATAACCACGCTGCGCGAATTTCTCGATGCGTACCGCACGCGCTGCCGATTGTTGCTGGAAATCAAGAACCGCGAATGGGAAACGCGGGAGCGGCATGAAGCCAAGGTCGGGCAGGCGCTGGAACTGGCGGGTGCTGCGAGCGGCGACCGGGTGCTGGTGTCGTCGTTCAATCTCGGCAGCCTGGTCTACGCGCATCGCATAGCTCCGCAATTCCCGCTGGTGTTCAACCTCGAACCGGAACACGATGCGGCATTCGCAGCCGAGACACTCGACGCGCATCCGTTCCTGCACGGCCTGTGCGTAAACATCGATACGCTGCACGAACCCATGGTCGCTGCGGTGCGCGAGCGCGGAAAGAGTCTCGCGGTCTACACCTGCAACAGTGACGAGCAGATAGGTCGCGCGCTGGCGCTGGGCGTGGACATCCTGATCAGCGATGTGCCGCAACATGCGCTTCAGAGGAGAGGAGGATGAAACGAGACTTTGCAGCGCTGCAAGACGAATTCGATCTGCTGATCTGTGGCGGCGGCATTTATGGCGCATGGACGGCTTATGATGCGGCGCAGCGCGGGTTGAGGGTCGCACTGGTCGAGCAGGGCGACTGGGCGGGGGCGACTTCTTCGGCGTCGAGCAAGCTGATCCACGGCGGCCTGCGCTATCTGGAGACCTACGATTTCAAGCTGGTGAAAAAGGCGCTCGCGGAGCGGGAGCATTTGCTGCGCATCGCGCCGCACCGGGTGTGGCCGTTGCGCTTCGGCGTGCCGGTGTATGCCGACAGCCGCAACGGCATGCTGAAGCTGGAGGCCGGGTTGACGCTGTACGACCTGCTTGCCCGCATGCCGGACGAGCAGATGCGGCACCTCCGTCTCGATCGCGCGCATTTCGCGGAACATTTTCCCTGGCTGGATGCGGCGAATCTGAAGGGCGGCTTCACCTACGGCGACGCGCAGACCGACGATGCGCGGCTGGTGCTGGAGGTGGTCGCGGGCGCGATCGCGCACGGCGCGGTGTGCGTCAACTATGCGAAGCTGGTCGAGTGGAACGAAGAGGGCGGGCGGGTATGCGGCGCGACGGTGCGAGACGAAACCGGCGATGCGACGGTGCGGGTGCGGGCTCGGCAATGCGTCAGCACTTCCGGGCAGTGGCTGGCTGCGGACGCGACCGGGAGTGCGTGGTGCCGGCTGACCAAGGGTGTGCACCTGGTGCTGCCGGGGCTGGGCGCGAGCGAGGCGCTGCTGTTGACGGCGAAGTCCGATGGACGCGTGTTCTTCGTGATTCCGTGGTACGGGCGCACGCTGCTCGGCACGACCGATACCGATTATCGCGGCGACCTCGACAAGGTGGACATCGAGGAGGCGGACGTGGAATATCTGCTGGATGCGGCGAACCGATACCTGAAGACGGCCTGGTGCAGGAAGGATGTGATCGGCAGTTATGCCGGGCTGCGCGTGATGAAGCGCAGCGACGACGCGTCGCCTTCTGCAGCCAGCCGGGATTGGGAACTGAAGACGCTGGGCAACGGCCTGCATTGCTCGATCGGCGGCAAGATCACCTCGGCGCGCGAGGATGCGTGCAGCATCGTCGATGCGTTGTCCGCAACGCTGGGCATCGGGGCCAGTTGTACGACAGGGGAGCGCGACCTGCCCTGGAAGCCGGCGCAGGATGCCGCCGTGCTTGGCGCAGCGCAGCGCCTGGGTATCGATGCCGAGAGTGCGATGTGGTTGTTGCGCCGGCATGGTAGGCGTTGCGGGCAGGTGTTCCGCCTGATCGAGAAGAGGTCGGAATTGGCGCAGCGCATCGTTTCCGACCTGCCGTTGATCCTGGCCGACCTGCTGTTTTGCGCGACCGACGAAATGGTGGTGCATCTGTCCGATCTGTTGCGTCGCCGGATGCCGCTGTTGATTCTGGCGCGCCTCGACGAAGACGAATTGCGCCGCCTCGCCGTGCTGGTTGCGCCCGTGCTGGGCTGGAACGAGGAGCGGATCGCGCAAGAGGTCGTGGCGTGCTGGCTGTAGCCATCGCGCTCGACCTGGGCACGACCTCGATCAAGGCCGGCTTGCTGTCGGCAGACGGCAAGCCGCATGGCGTCGTCGCGCGTCCGGCGCCCGAGGTGCATGCCGACGGCGGACGCTACGAGAGCGACGCGCTGGCCTATGTAGGGGCGGTCGAGACCGTACTGGCGGAATGTATGGCGCAGACGGATGCTCATCCGCCACTCGGTCTTTGCTGCCAGCGTTCTTCTTTCCTTATATGGGAGCGCGCCACCGGCCAGCCGGTGACGCCGCTGATCTCCTGGCAGGATGATCGCGGCGCTGCCGTCTGCGAGGAGTTGCGCGATGCGGCGGCCGGGATACGCGCGCTCGCCGGATTGCCGCTCACGCCTTATTTCCTCGCGCCCAAGCTGCGCGCGTTGCTGCATGAGCATCCCGCGTGGCGCGAGCGATTGGCGAACGGCGAGTGGCTGGTGGGCACGCTGGATACTTTCCTGATCTGGCGCTGGACCGATGGCGCGCATTATCGGACCGATGCATCAATGGCAGCCCGCACCTTGTTGATGGATGTTCGCGAAAGGCAGTGGTCGCCGCGACTGTGCGAATTGTTCGGTATCACGCGCGTGGCCCTGCCGGAAATATGCGCTTCCGCCGGATGGTCGTTGCCGCTGAACAATGGACTGACGTTGCGGGCGAGCCTGGCCGACCAGTCGGCAGCGCTGGCCGCGAGCATCGCTGCCGGCTCGCCGGATGCCCTGGTCAATCTCGGAACCGGCGGCTTCGTCATTCGTTATCTGCCCGATGGAGGTGAAGGTCCCGAGGATTATTTGCGCACCCTGGTTTGGCAGGAGGGCGACGGTCCTGTCTATTTCGCCTGCGAAGGCACGCTCAATTCCATTGGCTCGGCGCTGGCGCCATATCCCGCGGCCGGATGCGCCATTGAGGACCTCGCGCGGGATGACATCTTCTGTCTCGCCGAACCGAGCGGGCTGGGTGCGCCGTATTTCAGGAAGGACCTGGGATTGACGTTCTCCGCTCCGGTCGATAATTTGTCGCCGCGATGCGTTGCGGCGCTGTTGGTCGAGGGCGTCGTGTTCCGCGTCGCGCGCATGCTGGAGGACCTGCATTGCGAATTCGGCATCGAGCGCGTCTATCTTTCGGGCGGCTTGTCCAATCTGCCTGTTTTGCAACAGGGGATCGCCCAATGTGCGCCGTTTGCGGATGTCTATAATCTCGTTCATCCCGATGCGGGACTGTCCGGCGCTGCGCGCCTTGCCGCCGGAATGCCGCCGGTCTCCGCCGGGCGCGCCGGGAAGATAGATGCGAACCCGCCCGCGCCTGAACTGGCTGCGAAATATGTGCGCTGGAAAGCCTGGCTGGACGGCCTGTTGCGCACCTGAGTCCGTTGATCCGGAGTGCCGGGCCCGCCGTTTTGCGGTTATGGCCAATTTTCGTTTGACATCGGCGGGAGGGCTGACATAGAATGCGCGCCCTTCGAGGTTTACTTATTGAATTTTCAGGAACAGTGGCTATGAAAACATTTTCCGCTAAGCCCCAGGAAGTCCAGCACGACTGGCTTCTGGTTGACGCAGCAGATCAAGTGCTGGGCCGTTTGGCTGCCCAAATCGCTTCGCGTCTGCGCGGCAAGCACAAGGCGATCTACACCCCGCACGTGGACACCGGCGATTTCGTCGTCGTGGTCAACGCGGACAAGCTGCGCGTGACCGGCAACAAGGCGGAAGCCAAGTTGTACCATCGCCACACCACCTACCCGGGCGGCCTGTACACGACCAACTTCACCAAGCTGCAGCAGCGTCATCCGCAGCGCGTGCTGGAGAAGGCCGTCAAGGGCATGCTGCCGAAGGGCCCGCTGGGCTACGCGATGCTGCGCAAGATGAAGGTCTATGCCGGCGCGGATCATCCGCACGCCGCGCAGCAGCCGAAACCCGTCAATCTGTTGAAGGCTTAATCATGAGCGCAAATTACAACTACGGAACCGGTCGTCGCAAGAGCGCGGTGGCACGTGTATTCATCAAGCCGGGCAAGGGCGACATCGTCGTCAACGACAAGCCGGTGGATGTGTTCTTCTCCCGCGAAACCGGCCGCATGATCGTGCGTCAGCCGCTGGCGCTGACCGAGACGCTGGGCAAGTTCGACATTCTGGTGAACGTCACCGGCGGCGGCGAAGCCGGCCAGGCTGGTGCGGTTCGTCACGGCATCACCCGCGCGCTGATCGACTACAACGCCGAGTTCAAGCCGGCGCTGAAAGCGGCAGGTCTGGTGACCCGCGATGCACGTGAAGTCGAGCGTAAGAAGGTCGGTCTGCGCAAGGCCCGCCGTCGCAAGCAGTTCTCCAAGCGTTAATCGCTGGATGCAGTATCCGCAAAGCCGCCTCCGGGCGGCTTTTGCTTTGGGGTTTGTTGTATCATGCGGAACGTTTTCAGGGATGATTCAAGATGATTAAAGTTGGCATAGTTGGCGGCACAGGCTACACCGGCGTGGAGTTGCTGCGCCTGCTGGCGGCGCATCCGCAGGTTGCGTTGCAGGTGATCACCTCGCGCGCCGACGCGGGCACCCCGGTCAGCCAGATGTTCCCCAGCCTGCGCGGCTACGTCGACCTGCCGTTCACCCATCCCGACGAGGCGAAGCTGGAACAGTGCGACCTGGTGTTCTTCGCCACGCCGAACGGCATCGCGATGCAGCAGACGCGTGCGCTGCTGGATGCCGGCGTGAAGGTGATCGACCTCGCGGCGGACTTCCGTATCAAGGACATCGCCGAGTGGGAAAAGTGGTATGGCATGGCCCATGCCTGCCCGGATCTGGTGGCCGAGGCGGTGTACGGCCTGCCCGAGGTGAATCGCGCGCAGATCGAAAAGGCGCGGCTGGTCGCCAATCCCGGCTGCTATCCCACTGCGGTGCAACTGGGCTTCATTCCGCTGCTGGAGGCCGGAGCGATCGAAACCGGCAGCCTGATCGCCGACGCCAAGTCGGGCGTCTCCGGTGCGGGGCGCAAGGCGGAGATCCCCACGCTGTTCTCCGAGGCCTCCGACAACTTCAAGGCCTATGGCGTGGCCGGGCATCGCCACCTGCCGGAAATCAGGCAGGGGCTGGCGCGGGTGAAGGGCAGTCCGGTCGGACTGACCTTTGTGCCGCACCTGACGCCGATGATACGCGGTATCCACGCGACGCTGTACGGCAGGCTGACGCGCGAAGTCGATCTGCAGACGCTGTTCGAGCAGCGCTACGCGAACGAGCCGTTCGTTGACGTGATGCCGGCCGGCAGCCATCCCGAGACGCGCTCGGTGCGCGGCGCGAACCGTTGCCGCATCGCGGTGCACAGGCCGCAGGGCGGCGACACCGTGGTGGTGCTGTCGGCGATCGACAACCTGGTCAAGGGTGCGGCCGGACAGGCGGTGCAGAACATGAACATCATGTTCGGATTGCCGGAGAGCGTCGCGCTCGATAACGTTCCCTTGCTGCCCTGATGTTCTGGCGTCGCGTCAAGCGCAGGTTCGGCATCGCGGCTCCCCGCCTGACGGTGCGGTTGCACATGCCCTGGTATTTGCGCTGGAGCATGCTGGTGCCCTTCCTGATCGGCGCGCTGGGGCTGGCATGGTGGGCATATGGCAGTGGCCTGGAGTTGGCGGGCTTTCATCGCAGTCAGGCCGAACAGGAACTGGTGCAGTTGCGCGAGCGGGTGGATGCCTTGAGCGCCGAAAATGACAACCTGAAAAGCCGGTTGGTCGAGTACGAACGGTTGGTGCAGATCGAGCAGTCCAGTAACCAGGAGAGCGCGAAGCAACTGAAGGCACTGTCCGACGAGAACATTTCGCTGCAGGAGGATCTGGCGTTCTTCCAGAATCTGACCGCGGTGCGCGGCAAGGAGGGTGAGCTGGCGGTGCACAGACTGAAGCTGGTGCGCGACAGCCTGCCCGGAGAATATCGCTTGCGCATGTTGCTGGTGCAGGGCGGCCAGCGGGCGAAGGAGTTCGTCGGCAGCTATCAGTTGATTGCCACGGTGGTGGAAGAGGGGCGGCGCGCCACCTATCTATTCCCCCAGGAAGAGTCCGGGAATGCCCAATTCCAGCTTGGTTTCAAGTATTATCAGCGGGTGGAGAAAAGCCTGCAGTTGCCGCCGGGGACGGAACTGGAAAGCATACAGGTTCGCATATTCGAACGGGGCTTGCGTGAACCGAAGCTGCGCCAGAATGTGAGCCTGTCGTGAGGATGAAGGAGTCTTGGGGCCGCAAAGGCCGGGGAGGGAACGATGTTCAATAAAAAGCACACCAAGCCGCTGAGCCAGATCGATACGCTGATCGGCGCGGGCACCAGCATCGATGGCGACATCAGTTTCAGCGGCGGGATGCGCATCGACGGGCAGGTGGTCGGCAATGTCATCGCCGTGCAGGGCAAGCCCGCAACGCTGGTGCTGAGCGAACACGCGAGGATCACCGGAGAAGTGAGGGTGACGCATCTGGTGGTGAACGGCGCGATCAGCGGCCCCGTGACCGCGAGCGAATATCTGGAACTTCAGGGCAAGGCGAAGGTCGCTGGAGATGTGCACTACAAGACGCTGGAGATTCATCTGGGCGCTCTTGTCGAGGGGCGGTTCATACACGGGGATGCCGCTGTAGCCCAGGAAAAGGTCGTGGCGCTCAAGGTGAGCGCCGGGGAATAAACAACCATTAGGAGAGCAATATGAACGCAGCAACTGAAATGCAGGATCCGCTGATTTTTACCGACAGCGCGGCCAACAAGGTGAAGCAACTGATCGAGGAGGAAGGCAATGCCGACCTCAAGCTGCGCGTGTTTGTCAGCGGCGGCGGTTGCTCGGGCTTCCAGTACGGCTTCACTTTTGACGAAGTGGCCAACGACGACGACACCGTGATGAGCAAGAACGGCGTACAACTGCTGATCGATCCGATGAGCTTCCAGTATCTGGTCGGCGCGGAGATCGACTATTCCGAGGGGCTGGAAGGTTCGCAGTTCGTGATCAAGAATCCGAACGCCACGACCACCTGCGGTTGCGGCTCGTCGTTCTCGGCCTGACCGGGCGGACGTAGTTAAAAGGCGAGGGGCGCGAGTCCCTCGCCTTTTTCATGCCGGATAGATTGCGCCGAGCACGCAGGGGTGTCTTGCACCGGTGACTGCCGGCAGGTTGGCGGCCTGGCCCCGCAGCGTCTGCTGGGCCAGCCAGGCGAAGGCGACGGCTTCCAGGAAATCGCCGCTCACATCCAGATTGTCTGTTTTGCCTATCGTACAGCCCGGCAGCAATTCGGCGAGGCGCGCGCGCAGGGCGCTGTTGTGGGCGCCGCCGCCGCACAGATAGATGTCCTGTGCGCCGCGGCAGTGTTGCCGGATTGCGCGGGCAATGCCCTGGCAGGTCAGCTCCAGCAGCGTCGCCTGCACGTCCGCTCCCGTTTCGTCACCCTTCAGCCGGCCCTCCAGCCATGCCATGTTGAACAGGTCGCGGCCGCTGCTCTTGGGCGGCGGCATGGCGAAGAAGGGTTCGTCCAGCATCCGTTCCAGCAGCGCAGGCAGCACCTTCCCGGAGGCCGCCCAGATGCCGTCGGCATCGTAGGGCTGGCCGAGGTGGCGCATGCACCAGGCATCCATCAGCAGGCCTCCCGGGCCGCAGTCGAAGCCGGACGTGGGCGCATCCGGAGGCAGGTCGGTCAGGTTGGCGATGCCGCCGATGTTGACCACCACGCGGTGACGGGACGGATCGCGCAGCACCTTGTCGTGGAAGGCCGGCACCAGCGGCGCACCCTGTCCGCCGGCGGCGATGTCGCGGCTGCGGAAATCGCTCACCACGCGGATGCCAGCGAGTTCCGCCAGCAGCGCCGAATTGCCGATTTGCAGCGTGTAGCCTTGTTCCGGGCAGTGGCGCAGGGTTTGGCCGTGACAGCCGATCGCCTGTATGTCCGATGCTGTGACGCCCGTCTGAGCCAGCAGTTCGGATACGCTTTGCGCATACAGCCGGGCCAGCCGGTTTGCGGCCAACTGGCTGCGATGGAGTTCGTCGTGATCGGGATGGTGCAGCGCCAGCAGTTCCTGCCTGAGTTCGTCGCCGAACGGCAGATAGTGGCTGGAAATCAGTCGAGGTCTGGAATCGCCCAGATCCGCGAGGACGGCGTCGACGCCGTCCAGGCTGGTGCCGGACATCAGCCCGACATAGAGCTCAGGCCGGTGCACGGACGGATCAGTCGAGCTTGGCGAGATTGGTGTTGCGCAGCTGTTCGATGCGAGCCACGAGGTTGTCGGCCAGCATCCGGAAAGCTTCGCGATCGGCCGCCTTGACCGGCTGTGCGTTCGGCAGCGCGACACGCAGCGGATCGCGCTGCTTGCCGTCGATCTTGAATTCGTAATGCAGGTGCGGCCCGCTGGCGATGCCGGTCATGCCGACGTAGCCGATTACGTCGCCCTGGTTCACGCGCTGCCCGCGTTTCAGTCCCTTGGCGAAGCGCGACAGGTGGCCGTACACCGTGGAGTAGCCGCCCTGATGCTTGAGCATGACCACGTTGCCGTAACCGTTCTGCCGGCCGAAGCTGGATACGATGCCGTCCGAGGTGGCCTTCACCGGGGTGCCGGTCGGGGCGGCGAAATCGACGCCCTTGTGTGCGCGCCATTTGTTCAGCACCGGGTGGTAGCGCGAGTTGCTGAAGCCGGAGCTGATGCGCGAGAAGGCGATCGGCGAGCGCAAAAAGGTCTTGCGCACGCTCTTGCCTTCAGGCGTGTAGTAGTCCCCTTTCGATTCGCCTGCGCCCTCGAAATAGATCGCGCGGTAGCTTTCGCCGTGGTTGATGAACTCTGCGGCCTGGATGCGGCCGGTGTTGACCAGCGCGCCGTTGCTGTAGGTCATCTCGTAGATCACCGTGAACTTGTCGCCGCGGCGCAGGTCGTGGTGGAAGTCGATGTCGCCGCTGAAGATTTCGGCAAGCTGGTTGGCCGCCCCTTCGGGTACGCCGGCGGCGTCGGTCGCGGCGTACAGGCTGGTCCTGATCTCGCCGGTGCGGACGAACAAGCGCTTTTCGAGCTGCGCCGGCTGGATTCGGGTCACGAAGCCCTCGCCCAGCACTTCGACCGTTACCTGGGCATTGTCCTGGCCCAGGAACCGCAGGGAAACCAGCTTCCCGGTGGCGTCGGTCTCGGCCTGAACCTCGCGCCCGACGGGCAGCTTGCGGAAGGGTTCGGCCTCGGCGGCAGTGCGCAGGTATGCGCTGGCCGGTTCATCCGATACGTTCAGGCGGCGCAGCAGTTCGGCGACGGTGTCGCCGCGCTGCATCTTCTCGTTGCGCCAGAAGTGGTTCTCGGTCAGTGCCGCCGGGGCGACGCTGGGCAGGGCGATTTCTTCGATGGCGACCTTGCCGGTATCCAGGCCCAGTTCGCTTTCCGGCACCAGGCCGAAGGCGGTGACGACGCCCAACAGCGGCATCGTCGACATTGCGACGAGCCAGCGCAGCCTCGATTTGTCTGCCGGAGCCCTGTGATTTGGCGTTTTGCGCTCTGAGTAGAGCTGGTTTTGGGTTAACATTCGCGCCTCCTGAAGTCGCAGCGTTTTTCTTTTAATTCTTTATTGTTTTCAGACTGGCGCGCACTTTAACAGAAACCGGACTCCCCTAAAACCCGAACTGACCGGAGGAGAAGGCGAAAATCGGGCGGTAGCTGCCGGCCGACGAACGGCAGGGAAAAAGGAACGGGCGGCGCCCGATCAAACTGGAATTGCAATGGATATGAGCGAGACAAACAACATGGATGCGGCCGATGCGCTGGCAACGATCAAGCGCGGCGCGCACGAGCTGCTGCTGGAGCACGAACTGAAACAGAAGCTGGCGCTGGGCCGCCCGCTGCGCGTCAAGGCCGGTTTCGACCCCACCGCGCCCGATCTGCACCTCGGCCACACCGTGCTGCTGAACAAGATGCGCCAGCTGCAGGACCTCGGCCACCACGCGCTGTTCCTGATCGGCGACTTCACCGGCATGATCGGCGATCCGACCGGCAAGAACGCCACCCGCCCGCCGCTGTCGCGCGAACAGGTGCTGGAAAACGCCCAGTCCTATCGCGAACAGGTGTTCAAGGTGCTCGATCCGGAAAAGACCGAGATCGTGTTCAACTCGACCTGGATGGACAAGTTCAGTGCGGTCGACCTGATCCGCCTCGCCGCGACCCACACCGTCGCGCAGATGCTGGAACGCGACGACTTCTCCAAGCGCTACAAGGGCAACCAGCCGATCGCGATCCACGAGTTCGTCTATCCGCTGGTGCAGGGCTACGACTCCGTCGCGCTCAAAGCCGACATCGAGCTGGGCGGCACCGACCAGAAATTCAACCTGCTGATGGGGCGCGAATTGCAGCGCCATCACGGCCAGCCGCAGCAGTGCGTGCTCACCATGCCGCTGCTGGAAGGGCTGGACGGCGTCAACAAGATGTCCAAGTCGCTGGGCAACTACGTCGGCATCACCGACGCGCCGTCCGATATGTTCGGCAAGCTGATGTCGATCTCCGATACGCTAATGTGGCGCTATCTGGAACTGCTGTCGTTCGAGTCGATCCAGACCATCGCGAAGTGGCGCGAAGAGGTCGAGGGCGGTCGCAATCCGCGCGACATCAAGGTGATTTTCGCGCAGGAGATCGTCGCGCGCTTCCATTCCCGCAAGGCGGCCGAGGACGCGCTGGCCGAATTCGAGGCACGTTTCAAACAGGGCGTGCTGCCGGACGACATGCCGGAGGCCAACGTTGCCGCGCAGGACGGCCGCATCGGTGTGCCGCACCTGCTGAAGCAGGCCGGGCTGGTCGACAGCACCTCCGAGGCGATGCGCATGATCCAGCAGGGGGCTGTTAAACTTGACGGCGAGCGCGTCAACGACAAGGCGGCGGTCGTGGAAGCAGGCCGGACGGTGGTGGCGCAGGTCGGCAAGCGCAAGTTCGCGAGGATATCGGTAGCCTAATCGCATCGGGAGAGCAACATGGTAAGGGCGTTCCTATTAGTCTTGGCCTTGTTCGCGGGAAACGCCGCGGCCGTCACCGACATCTTTACCGCTTCCGGTACCTGGACGGCGCCGGCGGGCGTGACGTCGGTCGATGTCGAGGTCTGGGGCGGCGGCGGCGCGGGTGGCGGTAATGCCACAAATTCGGATGGCGGCGGCGGCGGCGGCGGCGGCGCGTATTCAAAGACGGTCGCCATACCCGTCGTTCCGGGAAACACCTATACCGTCACCGTGGGGGCGGGTGGTGTCGGCGGCACGGGTACCGGCGGCGCGGGCGGAGACTCCTGGTTTTCTTCGGCAGCCACCATCCTGGCCAAGGGAGGTGCGGGTGGGGCCGCGCCGGCGGGAGGGGCGGGCGGTGTGGCGGGCGCGGGCGGTGCTGCCGCATCAGGCGTGGGCTCGATCAAGTTTTCCGGCGGCAATGGCGGCACAGGGCGCAACAGCAATACCGGTCGGGGCGGTCCCGGCGGTTCTTCGGCAGGGACGGCAGCCGACGGCACCAGCGGCGCCGCGGTGTGGGCGACCGCGACGGCGGCGGCCCCCCCGGCAGGCGGCGGCATCGGCGGTGACGGCGGTAATGCCAACGGGGCGGACGGTCTGCCGCCCGCTTCCGGCAACGGCGGCGGCGGCGGCGGCGGCGCGGAACGGAACACGCTGGGTGGCGACGGCGCCCCTGGCATGGTGACCATCACTTATACCCCTGCCTCGGGTGGCGCAGGATCGGTCACGTCCAATCCCACCCTGTGCGTCAACGACACGGGCATCGGAACGCAGCCCTGGACGGGGCTCACCAACGTTACGGCGCAGGACAATGTCTATGCGACGGCAACTGCCACGAACAGCCAGATCACCAACTACCTGAAGTGCACCGGATATGGCTTCTCCATTCCGGCAGGCGCAACCATTACCGGCATCACCGTCGGGCCGTGGGTGAATGCCACGCGCACGTTTACGGTCAATGCCATGCAGCTGGTCAAGGGAGATGTGATCCAGGCGACCAACCTTGCTGCCGGCACGACTATCCCGAACGGCGGCGGCTCGATGCTGCCGGCCCCGACTCAGTTGCTGTTCGGAGGCGCGGCCAACCTGTGGGGGAACACCTGGACGGTTGACGACATCAACTCTCCCACATTTGGCGCGGCATTCGCCGCGCAACGCGGCACTTTCAATACCGTGCAAACGGTGGGCGTCGATGCGATGCCGATCACCATCGACTACACCCTGCCATCGACGCCGGTCGCCGAATATCGCATGGACGAGTCGGGCTGGGCGGGTGTCGCGAACGAGGTGGCGGATAGCAGCGTCAATGCCCTGCACGGCACGGCGCAATTGAATGCGACCACAGCGGCGGCCAAGATGTGCAACGGCGCAAACCTGTCGGCCAATTATGTGGAAGTGGCGGACAGTCCGTTGCTCGACATTTCCGACTCGTTGACGGTGGCGGCCTGGATCAAGCCCTCTCGATGGGGTGGAGCGCCGGGCATGGATGCGTTGATGACCTTCCTTTCCAAGGACACCAATTACGAGGCGCACATCGACAGCACCGGTCATGTCTTCTGGTGGTGGGGGACGGGCAGCATGACCTCGACAGCCACAGTTCCCATCGGCTCGTGGACCCACGTCGCGCTGGTGTATGCGAGCGGCAGCCAGACCATCTACATCAACGGGGTGGCCAGCGGCACGGCGACATTCGCCGGCGTGCTGCCGGTTAACGCGTTGCCGCTCCAGATCGGCGACGATCAGGCGTTCGGCGGCGGCACGCGCCGGTTCGACGGAATGATCGATGAGGTCAAGATATTCAACGCCGCGCTGACGGCGACGCAGGTCTCGACGGGCTATGCCAATGAGAATGCCGGGAAAAACTGGGACGGCACCGCGCGGACCTGTTCTTCCTACGGGCCGGATCACATCGAAATCCAGCATGACGGGAGCGGGCTGACCTGCAGCGCCGATACCGTGACCATCCGCGCATGCGTCGATGCGGCCGTGCCATGCAATACGCTCTATACGGCGGGAGACTTGAGCGTCACCCTCACGCCGGGCGGTCAGTCCTTTGCGATAGATGCCACGGGCATCAACAGCGCGGCCAGCGTGCAGCAATCTACGGCAACTCTCCCTGGATCGCCGGTAACGTTAAGCGCAGTCTCGGTTCCGGCGGCGACCAGTGCGACGCCGACGACCTGCTGGAATACGGCAACCTCGACGGCGAGTTGCGATATGACGTTCAGCGACTCCGGCTTCATCGTGACGGCGCCGGATCATGTCTCCTGCAACAACGCGTCGGTCACCATCGAGGCGGTGGAAACCGCACCCGGCACGGGGCGTTGCGTGCCTGCGTACGAGAACGTCACGCGGGCGGTGAACCTGAAGTGCGCGTACGCAAGTCCCGCCACCGGCACATTGCCAATAACTGCGGCTGGTGTGGCGTTGAATTCGACGAACGATGCGAGTGCAGCCTGTGACGGGACGGGCCAGAGTCCGACCTTGTCATTCGATGGCAACGGTACGGCGACAATTTCCTTGAGTTATCCCGATGCCGGGCAGCTTACGTTGATCGCCAGCGATACCGCGCCTACCGGCAAGGCGATGACCGGCAGCGATACCTTTGTGGTCGCGCCCGCCTCGTTCGCGTTCAGCGGCATTCCGGCCGCGCCGCTCGTCGCGGGGCAGGCGTTCAATGCGACCGTGACGGCGATGAACGCCTGTGCGACGCCGGCGACGACGCCGAACTTCACCGGTCAGACGGTGGCGATCGCGTCGAGCAATCCGCAGCCGGGCATCGGCAATGCGACGGCGATCAATGCGTCCCTGACTGCCACGAGCGGGACAGGAAGCACCAGCCTGACCTGGAACGAGGTGGGCACGATAGATCTGGATGCAAGCCTGTCGAATTATCTTGGCTCGACTCTCTCGATAAGCGGAAGCCAGACGGGGGTGGGGCGGTTCAGGCCGGCCCATTTCGACACGGCGGTGGTGGCGACGGCTACGACGCCTATGCCCTGTCCTGCGGGCGTGTCCTGTCCTGCGCAGTATGACGGCTTCGTCTATTCCGGCCAGCCGTTCAGCGTGCAAGTGACCGCAAGGAGTCTGACGGGCGGCACGACGGCCAACTATGCAGGCGCACTCGCCAAGGCGGCGATCCTGACTGCATGGGATGCCTTGGGCAGCATGGCGACGCAAAATCCGGGCTCCGGCGTACTGGCGAACAATGCGGTCGCGGCGGCGGACTTCGCTGCAGGTGTCGCCGTAGTGGCGACGCCGACTTATACCTTTGCGGCGACGACTGCACCGACCAGCGTCTTCATGCGGGCAACGGACACGGATGGCGTCACCTCGCTGCGTGCCGTGCCGGCGACTTCGGTCGAGGGCGGGGTCATGGTGGCGAGCGGGCGCATCAGGCTTGCCAATGGACATGGTTCCGAACTGTTGAGGTTGCCGTTGGCCGCAACGGTGCAGTATTTCAACGGGACAGCCTGGGTGCGTAGCGATACAGATACGGTTACGGCGCTGGGAGCATCGGATGTAGCGCTGGCTTTTCCCGCCGGGACGGCGAGCAAACCGAACAACCTTGCGGCATGCGAGACCGCGGTGAGCATCACGGGGATTTCGCCAGCGTTTGCGATTAATTTAAGCGCGCCGGGCAATGGCGATGACGGTTGGACCAACCTGACGTTGAACCTGGGAGCGACAGCAGTCGGGAATCGATGCACTGCAGTGGGGGGGGCGGGCGCTGTTTCGACAACAGCCAACCGCCCGTGGCTGCAATTCCCGGCAGGAACGAACCCTACCGCGCGTGCGACCTTCGGCGTGTACAGGGGGAACGACGAGTTTATCTATTTGCGAGAGAATTACTAATTTACAAACTGCGTCAGTAATTTCGATATCAGCCTGGCCTCTCGACCTGCAATGCAGGGGGGGCAGCAAGCAAAGCCGCAGATGCCTGAGCGCATCTGCGGCTTTGTTTTTGATTCCATTGGGCTTTGCCGTCGGGAACTGCGGGTTATCGGCAACTATCCGGAATGGTTTAGATCGGAGGTTAATTAAAATATCCATTGACAACAATAGGTTGTTGCATTAACTTCGCGCCAATTATGGGAATCCCGCTTATCTCCAGGCTGTTCAAACCAAAAAACCACGTCGATGGCCGGCTTGCCATTGGCTTGGGCAAGAGCGGTTTTTATCTGGCGAAGGTCAAGCATGTGGGCGGCATGCCCTGCGTGTTGCGCTGCGAGTATCACGAGACGGGCTCCATTTCGTCCGAGGCGCTGGACAAGCTGCGCCGCACCGCGCAGCTGGATGGGCGGAATTGTGCCACGCTGTTGACGCCGGGCGAATACCAGTTGTCGCTGGTGGATGCGCCGAATGTCCCGCCGGAGGAAATGAAGACGGCGATACGCTGGAAGATCAAGGATAACCTGCTGTATCCCGCCGACGAGGCGACGCTCGATGTGTTGCAGATACCGTCCAGTAAGTTCGGGGGGATCGAGCGGGCGCAGTCCGTTTATGCGGTGAGCGCGGCCAACGACATCGTCAGGAGCCGCATCGAATTGTTTCAGCAGGCCGGGATGGAACTGGCGGTGATCGACATCCCGGAAATGGCGCAGCGCAACATCGCGACGCCGTTCGAGCAGGAGGGAAGGGCGCTGGCGCTGCTGGCGTTCGACGATTACGGCGGGTTGCTGACGTTCACCGCGGGCGGAGAGCTGTTCCTGGCGCGGCGCATCGAGGTCAGCATCGGCCAGTTGCGCGACGCCAACGAGCAATTGCGGGATCAGTACCGCGGGCGGATCGAGCTGGAATTGCAGCGTTCGCTGGACTATTTCGACCGGCAGTTCAATCACTTGCCGGTGAATCGCGTGCTGGTGAGCGTGCCGGACGACACCGGCCTGGTCGAATTCCTGGCGTCGGTCAGCGATGCCGGCGTGGAGCGGCTGGACCTGTCGCAGGCGATCGACATCAGCGCGATTGAGGCCATGGAGGACAGCGAGTTCGTTGCAAGGGCGCTGCCGACGCTGGGGGCGGCCTTGCGTCAGGAAGAGGGGCGGCAATGAGTCAGCAGATCAACCTGTTCAATCCGGCATTCGTCCAGCGCCGCCAGCCGTTCTCCCTGGCGGCGATGCTGCAGGGCTTGGGGTTGGTCGTGGCGGGAGGGGCGGCCATGTACGCTTATGCGGATTACCAGGTTCGGCAGCTTGAGCATCAGGTCGCCGAAAGCGCACGGCGTTTCAATGCGGAGCAATTGAAGCTGGGGGGGCTGGCTGCAGAGTTTTCTCCCCAGCGCAGCAACGAGAAGCTTCAGGAAGAGGTGAGGGAACTGGAGCGACAGGTGGGCGAGCAGGCCGAGCTGCTGGGCGTGCTGGAGTCCGGTGCGCTGGGCAACAGCGGGGGCTACTCCGGATACATGCGCGCCTTCTCGCGCCAGGTGGTGCCGGGATTGTGGCTGACCGGCTTCAATGTCAGCGGCGGCGGTGCGCAGCTCAGCCTGAGCGGAGGGGTGACGCATCCCGATCTGCTGCCCGAATATATCCAGCGCCTGCGCCGGGAAGGGGTCATGCAGGGCAAGACTTTCGCCGCGCTGCAGATGCAGCAAGCCAGGGCGGAAGAGCCCGGCGCGGCGCCGCGATACGTGGAGTTCGAACTGCGCTCGGTCGCGGCGGAGGTCAAGGAATGAAGCACTACTGGATCATGGCGCGGCACAAGGTGGACGCACTGTCGCTGCGCGAGCGCGCCATCGTTTTCGCCGCCGTCGCGATGATGGTGGTGTCGCTGTTCAGCGAGGTGCTGCTGGCGCCGCTGCAGGCGAAGCGGAAGGTGCTGTCCGCCCAGGTGGTGCAGCAGCAGGAACAGACCAAGGCGTTGCAGGCGCAGTTGCAGAACCTGATCCAGGCCAGGCGCGACGACGAGCGCTCGCCGTTGCGGCAGCGCCTGGATCAGCTCAGACAGCAATTGCAGGAACAGGCGGAACATCTGGACGAGCGTCGCGAGCACCTTGTCGCTCCGGGCAAGATGGCCGAGGTGCTCGGGCGGGTGCTGCACGAGAACCGGCGGGTGCAACTGGTCGAGCTCAAGACCCTGCCGGTCAGTCCGCTGATCGAAAAGCCGGAGTCCGCCGTTCAACCGGCCGCTGCCGGCGGAAGCCGGATATTCAAGCATGGGGTGCAGATCACGGTGCGCGGCGGCTACCTGGATTTGCTGGCCTACGCCAACGCGCTGGAAAAGCTGCCGACGCAGATGTACTGGGGGGATGCCTCCCTGAGCGTAGAGCGCTATCCGGACGCGGTGCTGACCCTGACGATGTATACGTTGAGTCTGGATCAGACATGGCTGACCATCTAGCCCACCTGCATGGCCGGGTTGCCGTGCTGGCGACCCTCATGCTGGCTCCCGTCGCCTTTGCCGAGGAATTGCCGGACCCGACCCGTCCGCCTGCTGCCGTGATGGCGCCTGGCGATGCGGCCGCGGTTGCGCCGCCGAGGCCGGCCGGGCTGCAGTCCGTGATCATTTCCAGAAGCCGCAGCGCCGCGATCATCGACGGGCAAACCGTCGAATTGGGGGGGAAATACGGCGATGTTAGGCTGATCGAAGTGAGCGACACTGGTGTAATTTTGCAAGGCGCGCGGGGGAAGAGGCAGGTCATGACGCTGTTCCCCGACGTGTCCATTGCAAAAAAGGAAGGCAATACCGGGCCGTGACGCCGCAGTGGCGGAGGGTCGGGTACATGCAGGCCGTCCGAATCTGGGGAGTGTTGATGAGAGTTTCGCTGGGGGTGTTGAGCGCATTGCTGCTGTTGGCGGGTTGCGCTGCGCCCAATGGCCGCAACACCACCGGAGACGCCATCCAGCGTGAGATGAATCAGGCCGTGCAACAGAGCATCCAGCCGCCCGAGGTTAGCGATGCGCTGCTGCCGCCGCTCAGCGTCGAGATGCCGGCGGTGGAGGACAAGCCGGTCGAGCCGCGCTTCGATCTGGTGGTCAGCGCGACGCCGGTGCAGCAGGTGTTCATGGCCATCGTTTCCGGCACGCGCTACAGCATGCTGGTCCATCCCGAAGTCGCTGGCAGCATCTCCCTGAACCTGAAAGACGTCACCGTATTCGAGGCGCTGGAAGCGATACGGGAGATGTACGGCTACGACTACAAGGTCGACGGGGCGCGCATCTACATCCAGCCGCTGACGATACAGACGCGCATCTTCCAGGTGAATTACCTGACCGGATTGCGTTCGGGTAACTCTTCGCTGCGCGTGACCTCCGGATCGGTGTCCGACACTCCGCCCGGAACGACTACCGGTGTGGCCGGCACGACATCCACGTCGACTTCGGGGCAGTCTCCGCGAGGGATGGACAGCAGCAAGGTCAGCATGACCAGCAGCACGGATTTCTGGGACGAACTGAGTCGTTCGCTGCAGGCCATCGTCGGCAGCGCGGACGGCCGCAGCGTGGTGGTCAGCCCGATGTCCGGCGTGATCGTGGTGCGCGCGATGCCCGACGAACTGAAGAATGTCGCGGCTTATCTCAAGGCTTCCCAGGTTTCCATCGAGCGCCAGGTGATCCTTGAGGCAAAGATCGTCGAGGTTCAGCTGAACGACGCGTACCAGTCCGGCGTGAATTGGGGGGTGTTCAAGAACGGCCCGAACAGCCACTTGACCGTTGGTCAGGCGGGGGCGGGCAGCATCCTGACGCCGGGCGGCGCGACGGCGAGTGCATTGTCGAATTCCGTCCTTAATGCGACTCCCGGCTCGAGCCTGTTGCCGCTGGCGGCGAGTGCGCTGCCCGCCGGGGCGGCGGCGGGCACCTTGTTCGGCATGGCGTTCCAAACCAGCAATTTTGCGGCGCTGCTGAATTTCTTGGAGTCGCAAGGCAACGTGCATGTGCTGTCCAGTCCGCGCATCGCGACGCTGAACAACCAGAAGGCGGTGCTGAAGGTTGGCACCGACGAGTTCTTCGTCACCAACGTGACATCGACGACGACGACCGGCACCGCGACCACCACCACGCCCAGCGTGACGCTGCAGCCGTTCTTCTCCGGCATTGCGCTGGATGTGACGCCGCGCATCGACCAGAACAACGAAATCATTCTGCATGTCCATCCCTCGGTGAGCCAGGTCAGCACCGTCAACAAGACCGTGAACGTCGGCGGCGTCGGCGGCACGCTGAATCTGCCGCTGGCCTCCAGTTCCATTTCCGAAACCGACAGCATCGTGCGCGTTCGCGACGGCCAGATCGTCGCGATCGGCGGCCTGATGCGCCAGGCGACATTCGACGACCAGTCCGGCCTGCCCGGCATGCCCAAGCCGATATTCGGGCAGACCAGCAAGCGCAACGAGAAGCGCGAGCTGGTGATCCTGCTGAAGCCGACCGTGATCGACAGCGACAAGGACTGGTCGCAGGACATCACCCGCAGTCGCGACCGCTTCGACGGCATGGCCGGGCAGGGCGGCAGGCCCTGACATGTATCTTGAACACTTCGGGCTGCGCCAGCCGCCGTTCAGCCTGACCCCGGACACCAGTTTTTTCTTCACCTGCAGCAGCTATCAGGAGGCGCTCAATACGCTGCTGGTGGCGGCTCGCAGCGGCGAGGGCTTCATCAAGATCACCGGCGAGGTTGGTTACGGCAAGACGCTGTTGTGTCGCCGTTTCCTCGCCGTGCTCAATCAGGACACCCGCCCCACCACGGCGATAGGCACGCAGGATCACGATGCGCCGGCGAGCGCCTCCGGGCGTTTTGTCACGGCCTATGTGCCCAATCCCTATCTTGAGCCGCGCAGCCTGCTGCTCGCACTGGCCGACGAATTTCGCGTGCCGCTGGAGAAGGACGCCGACCAACACCAGTTGCTGAAGGGGCTGACCTATGCCTTGCTGGAGTGCGCCAGCAAGGGGCAGCATGCGCTGGTGTGCCTGGACGAGGCGCAGGCGATGCCGCTGGAGAGTCTGGAGGTGTTGCGCCTGCTGACCAATCTGGAGACCGAGAAGCGCAAGCTGCTGCAGGTGGTGCTGTTCGGCCAGCCCGAGCTGGACGAGCGCCTGCAGCACCATTCGGTGCGCCAGTTGCGCCAGCGCATCAGCTTTCAGTACGAACTGCGCGGACTGGATCGCGACGAACTCGATCGCTACCTGAAGCATCGCCTGTCCATCGCCGGGCATTCCGGCGGCGATCCGCTGTTCCGGCGGGCGGCGGTGTCCAAGCTGCGTCGCCTCACCCGAGGCACGCCCAGGCTGGTCAACATCGTCGCGCACAAGGCGCTGATGCTGGCCTACGGCGAGGGCAAGCCGCAGGTGCATGCGCGGCACATCCGCGACGCCGCGGCCGATACGCCGGAGGTGTATCGCGACTGGCTGCCCTGGGCGGTGGCGCTGACCGCGACAGCGATAGCCGTGTCGCTGGGTGTTGGCTGGTTCGTGTTGCGATGAGCGTCATCAACCGGGTGCTCAGCCAGCTCGAACGGCGCGGCGTGCGCATCGAGCAGGATCCGGACATGGTGCGTGCAGTGCCGCCGCGAAGTCCGGAAGGACGATTGCCGCTGCTGCTGTTGGCGGTATCGGCGCTGGCCGCATGGTGGTGGCTGGGCGGCATTGAGCGAGAACCGGCTCCGGCCGTGCTTTCGGCCGCACCGAGGCCGCCCGAGGTCGTCAAGCCCAAGCCGCAGCCCGAGGGTGTTTCACCCCAGCCGCAGTCCGGGGCGGTCGCGGCAGTCGCCCTCGATGCATCGTCCGGCGTGCCGGCCGCATCGGCCGCGGCTTCGACGATAGCGTCGGCATCGAAACCCGAACCCTTGGCGGCAGCGCCTAAGCCCGCGCCGCAGCCCAAGGCGGACGCGGTTGCTCCGTCGAAACCGGCGGCGCCGAAGCCTGTTGCGGTCGCGGTTCCCAAGCCAGTGGCTGTTGCATCCAAACCGGCAGCTGTTGCGCCCAAGACGGTGAGCAAACCGCCCGCAACGCCGGCAAGACAGGCTGCCGTACCGAAATCACGCCCCGAGCAGAAAACGGCCGCAACGGCCATCGCGGGCATGCCGATGAAGCAGGTCAGCCGCGCGCAGCAGGCCGAAGCCGAGTTCCGCAAGGGGGCAATGGCGATGCAGCAAGGGCGCGGCGAAGAGGCGGCCGCGAGCTACCGGGAGGCGCTGCAGCTCGATGCCGCCCATGACGGGGCGCGGCAGGCCCTGGTGGCGTTGCTGCTGGACGAGAAGCGCAACGACGAGGCCGAGCGGTTGCTGCAGGAACGGCTGGAAGGGCGGCCGGAGCACACCGGTTTCGCGATGCTGCTGGCGCGCCTGCAGGTGGAGCGCTCCGCGACGGGCGAGGCGCTGGTCACGCTGGAGCGTTCGCTGCCCCATGCCGGGACGAATCCGGACTATCTGGCTTTCCTGGCTGCCTTGCAGCAACGCAACAACCTGCATGCGGAGGCGGTCGAGCATTATCAGGCCGCGTTGAAATTGCAACCGGGCAACGGCCCCTGGCTGATGGGTTACGGGATCTCGCTGCAGGCGCTGCGGCGCACCGAAGAGGCCAGGGCCGCATATCGGCAGGCGCTGGAGAGCAAGGCGCTCAGCCCGGAGTTGAAAGTATTCATCGAGCGCAAACTCAAGAGTCTGTAGTTAGGGCCAATTTCAGCGGGTTTCAATACGTTCTTATTTGTGCGGCAGCGTTCGCGCCACCACCCATACCGATACTTCTGCCGCACCCCGAGCCTTCGCTGCCGAGGCCAGCGCGTTCAGGCTGGCCCCGGTGGTCAGCACGTCGTCCACCAGCGCGACATGCAGGCCGGCGAGATCCTGTTCGCAGCAAAACGCGTCGCGGACATTTTTCTTGCGTTCCTTCCAGGGCAATGTCGACTGCGGCGGCGTGTCGCGCACCCGGCGGCAGGCGTGCGGCAGCAGTTCGACCTTGAGTTTGCTGGAGATCGCCGAGGCGAGCAGCAAGGATTGATTGAAGCCGCGTTCGCGCAGCTTGGCCGGGTGCAGCGGCATCGCGATCGCGCAGTCGGGCCGGCTATCTATCAGCGGAGCCAGTTTCGCGGCGAAGGCGTCGGCCAGGGCGAGTTTCTCCCGGTATTTCATCGCCTGGATCAGCCGGTCCAGCGGGTAGGCGTAGGCATAGGCCGCCACGGCGCGGTCGAACAGCGGAGGGTGTTTCAGGCAATGGCCGCAGCGTTCGCCGGCAGGCGTCGGCAGCGCGCAACCCGGGCATCGCCCCGCAGGAAGGCGGGGCAGCGAGCGGTCGCACGCGGCGCACCACAGGCCGTCGTGGCTCATGTGGCCGCACAGCGCGCAGGGCTGGTCGGGCATGACCTGCCCGATTTTTGCGCCGATGTTCAGCAGGGTGTCGTGTAAAATTGACAAGCCGTCGCCCTTTCCGGGATGATGCGCCGCCGCATTTTTCAATGCCCATCATACCGATACGAGCTCCCATGAACACCCAGACCGTCGAATTTGTCCGCCCCTCCCAACCCAAGACCGAACCGCAGCGCTGGAGCGTCGCCGACATCGAGGCGTTGTTCAGGCTGCCGTTTGCCGACCTGATGTTCCGCGCGCAGCAAATCCATCGCGAGCATTTCGACCCGAACGCGGTGCAGCTCTCGACGCTGCTGTCGATCAAGACCGGCGGCTGTTCCGAGGATTGCGGCTACTGCCCGCAATCGGCGTTCCACAACGCGGGCGTCGAGAACCGCAAGATGCTGGACGTGAGCGAAGTCGTGAAGGCCGCCAAGGCCGCGCAGGCAGCCGGCGCGGATCGCTTCTGCATGGGCGCGGCCTGGCGCGAGCCGACCGAGGAAGATATGACGGCGGTCATCGAGATGGTGAAGGAAGTGCGCGCGCTGGGCATGGAGACCTGCGCGACGCTGGGCATGCTGAACGACGAGCAGACCGAGCAGTTGCGCGCTGCAGGCCTCGACTATTACAACCACAACCTCGACACCACGCCGGAGTTCTACGGCAACATCATCAGCACGCGCGACTACCAGGACCGCCTCGACACGCTGGAGCGCGTGCGCCGCGCCGGCATGCATGTCTGCAGCGGCGGCATCGTCGGCATGGGCGAGAACCTGACTCAGCGCGCCGGACTGGTCGCGCAACTGGCGAACATGAACCCGTATCCCGAGAGCGTGCCGATCAACAATCTGGTCAAGGTCGAGGGCACGCCACTGGCCGACCAGGAAGACCTGGATCCGCTGGATTTCGTGCGCACCATCGCCGTCGCGCGCATCACCATGCCGACCGCGCGCGTGCGCTTGTCTGCGGGCCGCCAGCAGATGTCTGAAGCGATACAGGCCTTGTGCTTCCTGGCCGGCGCGAACTCCATTTTCTACGGCGACCAGTTGCTGACCACCGGCAATCCGGACGTGGAACGCGACCGCGCTTTGCTGGACAAACTTGGCATGTATCCGTTTGCGGAAAAACATTGAGCTTATGGTTTATCTCTTTGCCATTTTGCTTGCAGTGATGTTCTGGTATCTCGTGAATTACTTGTCAAAGACGCAGGAATTTCAGCAGAGGCCGAAAGAGGAGCAGCGAAGTGTTAAGAAAAGGATTCTCTGGGCAGTCTACGGCGGACTTGCTATCGGCTGCTTCTTGGCGTGGTTAATGCAAAGCGGGAGTGTTTCATGGGTTCCCGGTTTGGTTCTGGTTGTGTATTCGTTAATCTGGCTAGGTGGGTCATATTTCCTCTGGTTGGCATACGTCTTCGGTGTACGTAGAGATGCAACGAGGCTTGTGAGGGCAGATGGGAAGCAATTTTCAAATCCGCAACGTTTTTTGAAGAATGCGGCAGTAATGAATCTGATTTTTGGTTGTGCACTGTTGCTGATTGCAGCAGCAATCCCGCTCTTCAGAATCGATTTTAAACAGTGGGGGGCAATGATTGCTTTTGTGCTGGTAGGCAGGAATTACGTAACAGGATTGCTTGAAAAATCCGATAGCGCACAGGCGGAATAGATGCCGTTTAAAGCACTCCAGAAAGAACTCGACGAGCGTGCCGCGCAGGGGCTGTTGCGCCGGCGGCGCGTGGTCGCCGGTCCGCAGTCGCCGCATGTCGAGGTCGATGGCAAGCTGCTGCTCTCGTTCAGCAGCAACGATTACTTAGGGCTGGCTAACCGTCCCGAGCTCATCAGGGTGTTGCAGGTCGGCGCGCTGAAGCACGGGCTGGGCGCGGGGGCGGCCCATCTGGTCAGCGGCCACAGCACGGCACATCACGAACTCGAACAGCGCATCGCCGCATTCGTCGGCAAGCCTGCCGGGCTGCTGTTCTCCACCGGCTACATGGCGAATCTCGGCACGGTGCAGGCGCTGGTCGGGCGGGGCGATACGGTGTTCGCCGACAAGCTCAACCATGCTTCGCTGAACGATGCGATGCTGCTGTGCCGTGCCGCGGTGAAGCGCTACCGCCACGGCGACATGGCGCAACTGGAACAGTTGCTGGAACAGACGAAGAGTGGGCGCAAGCTCGTCGTCACCGACTCGGTGTTCAGCATGGACGGCGACATCGCGCCGTTGCCGGAACTGCTGGCGCTGTGCGAGAAGCACGACGCATGGATGTATGTGGACGACGCGCACGGCTTCGGCGTGCTGGGCGAGCAGGGGCGTGGTTCGCTGTCTCATTTCGGGATTTCTTCGCCGCGCATCGTCTATATGGCGACGCTGGGCAAGGCGGCGGGCGTGTTCGGCGCCGTGGTCGCCGCTGAGCAGGCGGTCATCGACACATTGGTCAACCATGCGAACAGCTACGTCTACACCACCGCTACGCCGCCGGCGCTGTCGGTCGCGCTGCTGGAGAGCGTGAACCTCATCGAGCAGGGCGACGCGCTGCGCGACCATCTGCACAAGCTGATCGAACGGTTGCGTGCCGGACTGGCCGACCTGCCCTGGCAACTGATGCCGTCCGATACCGCGATCCAGCCGCTGCTGGTCGGCGACAACCTCAAGGTGCTCGAATTGAGCGACGGACTGCGCGAGCGCGGCATCTGGGTCGCGGCGATCCGTCCGCCGACCGTGCCTGCCGGCACCGCGCGGCTGCGCATCACCTTGTCCGCCGCACATACCGATAATGACATCGATCGACTCATCGAGGCGCTGCATGAGCTTGCATGTTGACGCGTTCGGCAGCGGCGAACCGCTGCTGCTGATTCACGGCTGGGGCATGCACGGCGGCATGTGGGGGAGCGTGGTCGAACGGCTGGCGCAGGACTTCCGCGTGATCGCGGTGGACCTGCCGGGGCACGGGTTTAGCGTAGGTCGGGATTTATCCCGACACAGCGGTGATGTCGGGATAAATCCCGACCTACCATTGGATGCCATCGTCGATGCGTTGAGCGCTCAGTTCGACGAACCGCTGAACCTCTGCGGCTGGTCGCTGGGCGGCCAGGTCGCGTTGCGCTGGGCGCAGCTTTATCCGCAGCAGGTTCGGCGCTTGGCGCTGGTGGCGAGCACGCCCTGCTTCGTGCGCCGCGAAGGCTGGGATTGCGCGATGGCAGAACAGACGCTGGCGGAGTTCGCCGCCGCGCTGGAGCAGAACCATGCGTTGACGCTGCGCCGTTTCCTCTCGCTGCAGGTGCGCGGCAGCGAGAACGAGCGCGAGTTGCTGGCCGGGCTGCGCAACGCGCTGTTCAGCCGCGGCGAGCCGGAACCGGACGCGTTGCGCGCTGGCCTGGATATCCTGCGCGACTGCGACCTGCGCGAGGCGTTGCCGCGGATCGCGCAGCCCGCGCTGGTGATCGCCGGGGAGCGCGATACGCTGACCCCGCCCGACGCCTCGCGGCATCTGGCGGAGAGGATGCCGAATGCGCGGCTGGCGCTGATGCTGGGGGCCGCGCATGCGCTGTTCCTGTCCCATCCGGATCGTTTCGTCGCATGCATCAAGGGTTTTCTGGAAGAACGGATATGAACGAATTCGAGATCGACAAGCGCCAGGTGCGCCGCGCCTTCAGCCGTGCGGCGGCCGATTACGATGCGACCGCGGTGATGCAGCGCGAGGTGTGCTCGCGCATGCTGGAGCGGCTGGACTGCATCAGGTTGCAGCCTTCGCGCATCCTCGACGTCGGCAGCGGTACCGGCTGGGGCACGCGCCAGCTGGGCGAGCGCTATCCGGCGGCGCAACTGGCCGCGCTGGACATCGCGATCGGCATGCTGCAGAACGCGCGCGGCCACTCGAGCTGGTGGCGCAAGCTGTTCGGCGGCACGAAGCAGGGCTATGTCTGCGGCGACGTCGAGGCGCTGCCGATCGCATCGGCCAGCGTCGACATGGTGTGGTCCAACCTCGCGCTGCAATGGTGCAACGACCTGCCGGCGACCCTCGTCGAACTGCATCGCGTGCTGAGGACCGACGGGCTGCTGATGTTCTCCACCTTCGGGCCGGATACGCTGAAGGAATTGCGCCAGGCGTTCGACGGCGTGGACGGCCACAACCACCTGAACCGCTTCACCGACATGCACGACATCGGCGACATGCTGGTGCACGGCGGCTTCGCCGATCCGGTGATGGAGATGGAATACCTCACGCTGACCTATGACGATTTGCGCGGCCTGCTGAACGATCTCAAGGGCATAGGCGCGCACAACGCGACCGCCGGGCGCGGCCACGGCCTGATGGGCAAACAGGCCTGGGCGCGGCTGGTCGGCAACTACGAGTCGCTGCGCCGTGACGGCAAGTTGCCCGCGACCTACGAAGTGGTGTACGGTCACGCATGGAAGCCGCAACCGCGCACCACGCGCGACGGCGCAGCCATCATCCAGACACCCTTCAAACTGAAATGAACTACTTCGTCACCGGAACCGATACCGGCGTCGGCAAGACGCTGGTCAGCTGCGCGCTGCTGCATGCCTTTGCGGCGCGCGGCCGCAGCGTGGTCGGCATGAAACCGGTCGCGGCCGGCTGCGCTGCGGAAGGGTCGCTGAGCAGCGGCGGGGCACCCACCGGCGCCCTCCTTGCGAGGGACGACGGCATGCACGAGGACGTGCGCCGGCTGCGCGCGGCGAGCAACATGCTGGCCGGTCTCGGTCAGATCAACCCCTACAGCTTCGTCCATCCGGTCGCGCCGCATCTGGCCGCGCGCTTTGCTGGCGTCCGCATCAATCTCGACCGGATACTGGAGGCATATTCGGAACTGTCCGCCCAGGCCGACACGGTGATTGTCGAGGGCGCGGGCGGCTTTCGCGTGCCGCTGAACGACGAGCAGGACAGCGCGGATCTGGTGCGGCGGATGAACATCCCGATCGTGCTGGTGGTCGGGATGCGGCTGGGCTGCCTGAACCATGCGCTGCTGACCGTGGAATCCATCGCCGCGCGCGGCCTGATGCTGGCTGGCTGGGTCGCGAACGCGGTCGATCCCCGGATGGTGATGCTGGACGAGAATATCGCCGCACTGAAGCAGCGCATTGAAGCGCCGCTGCTGGGCGTCGTGCCTCATCAGGAGCAGCCGGACGCGCGTGCAGTCGCCGCGCTGCTGGATACGGACTTGCTGGAGCCGGGCGCATGACCGAGTTCGGCATCGTCGCGGTGTTCTTCGTCGGCTTGCTGGGCGGTGTGCATTGTCTCGGCATGTGCGGCAGCATCGTCGGCATCGTCACGGCACAGCTTCCGCAGGCCGGGGCGCGCTGGCCGTTCCATCTGGCCTACAATGGCGGGCGGTTGGCGAGCTATGCCGCCGCCGGCGCGCTGGTCGGCATGGTCGGGCAGGCGGGGCTGCTGTTCCGCGACGAGGTGCCGGTGCAGCACTTGCTGTTCGCGATGTCCAGCCTGATGCTGGTCGCGCTGGGGATGTATCTGGCCGGCGGCGGCGCATTGGTGCGGCGCATCGAGCGGCTGGGCGGCGGCTTGTGGCGGCGCATCCAGCCGCTGACCAGGCGGCTGTTGCCGGTCAGCACGCCGCAGCGCGCATTGCTGCTGGGCATGCTGTGGGGCTGGATGCCCTGCGGGCTGGTTTACAGCGTGCTGCTGACCGCGCTGGCCAGCGGCAGCGCGCAGGGCGGTGCGGCGATCATGCTGGCGTTCGGTCTGGGCACGCTGCCCAACTTGCTGGCGATAGGCCTGTTCTGGGAACGCGTCCGGAGCTGGGTGCAGTCGCCGCGGGTGCGCCAGGCGGCGGGGATCGCGGTCGCAGGGTTCGGGGTGTACGGCCTGGTCAAGGTCGGTTACACGTTCTATTTCTATGGCTGGAGCGGGAGTTGTCATGTTGCTGCGTAATCTGTGGTTCCTGCTGCTGATCGGCCTGCTGGCCGGCTGCGGCGAGCCCACGCTGCCGTCGCCGTTCCATGCCAGCGAAGTCGGCGCGAAACTGGCCCAGGCCGATTTCCGGCTGACCGACCACAACGGCAAGCCGCGCACGCTGGCCGATTTTCGCGGCAAGGCGGTGGTGCTGTTCTTCGGCTATACCCATTGCCCTGACGTGTGCCCGACCACGCTGGCCGACCTGGCGCAGGCGATGGGGCTGCTGGGCAAGGATGCGGAGCGGGTGCAGGTGCTGTTCGTCACGGTCGATCCGGAGCGCGACGCGGCGGAGATGCTGGCGCAATACGTTCCGGCGTTCGATCCGTCTTTCCTCGCGTTGCGCGGCGATGCGCAGCAGACCGCACAGGTCGCCCAGGCGTTCGGCGTGGTTTACCAGAAGCAGCCGACCAGTTCCGGTTACAACATGGATCATAGCGCCGGGACGTACCTGATCGATCCCGCCGGGCGGGTGCGCCTGCTTGCCCCCTACGGCCAACGCGCCGAATGGCTGGCGGCCGATCTCCGGCTATTGCTGGCGCTGGATCGGGGGGCGCGATGACGATCATCGACAGGTTTTACGCCTGGACTTCCAGCGACCTGAATGCGGAGAACCTGCCGATACGCGCCGGCCAGTTGCGCGCGCGTCTGGACAATTACCCGCTGATGATAGGCAGCCAGTTGCTGGTGGCGGGCTTGCTGTGCGCGATGATGTGGGATGCGGTTTCGCATCATGTGCTGCTGGGCTGGCTGGGAACGCTGTATTCCCTGCATGTGGTCGAGGCGTGGCACTGGTGGCGCTACCGGGATCGCCTGCATGACCTGGAAGAATGCAAGGTATGGCGCACCCGCTTCATCCTGTTCGTCACCCTGGTCGGTGCGGCCTGGGGGGCTGGCGGCGTGCTGATGTTCGTGCCCGATGACCTGGCTTACCAGACGCTGCTGATCTGCGTGATCCTGGGGGTGGCCGCGGGGGCGGTGACGCTCAACCCGGTGTTCCCGCCTTCGCTGTTCATCTTCGTCGGGCTGCTGATCCTGCCCATCCTGTTCGCCAGCCTCGCGGTCGGCGACCGCGTGCACCTGATCCTGGCGGCGATGCTGGCGGTTTATCTGGTCTTTGTGCTGAACGCCGGGCGGGGCTTGAGCCGCACTTTCGAGCAGTCGCTGCGCGGCGAATGGGAGAACGCCCGGCTGGTTGGCCAACTGGTGCAGCAGAAGGAGCGCGCCGAACAGTCGCAGCGCGATGCGGAACTGGCCAGCCGGATGAAGTCGCAGTTTTTCGCCGCAGCCAACCATGACCTGCGCCAGCCCATGCATGCGCTGTCGATGTATGTGGAGGTGCTGAAAAGCGGGAGGCTGGACGGGCAGACGAAGGCGACGGTGATGCAACTGGAGAAATCTGTCGATGTGATGCGCGAGATGTTCGACGTGCTGCTGGAAATTTCCAGCCTGGATGCGGGCGTGGTGCAGCCGAACTTCGAGCGCTTCCCGCTCGGCCCCCTGCTCGACAAGCTGCACAGGGAGTTCTCGATGCTGGCGCGGGACAAGGGGGTGAGGCTGGAGATGGAATCATGCACCGAGACCATCTGCAGCGATCCCATGCTGCTGGAGCGCATCCTGCGCAATCTGTTGTCGAACGCGCTGCGTTACACCGAGCGGGGCAGCGTGAGGGTCACCTGCCGTCTGGCGGACGGAGGGGCGAGGATAGAAGTGTCCGACACGGGCATCGGCATTCCGCCCGAACACCTGCCGCATATCTTCGAGGAATACTACCAGGCGAACAACCGGCAGCGCGACCGCAGCAAGGGCCTGGGCCTCGGCCTGTCCATCGTCGAGCGGCTGGCGCGGCTGCTGGGGTGCAGGGTTGAAGTGCGTTCGGTCGCGGGCGAGGGCAGCTGTTTCGGCTTCACGATTCCGGCGAGCGGACCGGATGTTATGATGGCAAGCGATCCGGGGGGCATAGCCCGGACAGGGAGATTACGATGAGACTGATGTTGGTGGACGATCACGCGCTGTTTCGCGAGGGACTGCGCCTGGTGCTGCAGCAACTCCCCGATGTGACCGAGATCCTCGAAGCGGAGAGCTTCAACGAGGCGCTGAAACTGGCGGAGGACAATCCGGACCTGGACCTGGCGCTGCTGGATCTGAACATGCCCGGCAGCGACGGGCCGCCATCGATACGCTATTTCAACCGGCGCTATCCGCATATCCCGGTGATGGTGGTGTCGGGCGAGGAGAGCCGCACGATCATGGAAAGAGTCATGGCATCGGGCGCGCTGGGTTTCGTCTGCAAGAACTCCAGCGCGCCGGTGATGCTGGGCGCGCTGAGCCTGGTGCTGTCGGGCGGCGTGTACGTGCCGCCGCAATTGCTGCGCGCCAACGACGAAACCGTCCGCCAGGAGCCGCGCATCGACCGTCGCAGTACTCGCACCAACGAATTCGGCCTGACCGCGCGGCAGATGCAGGTGCTGCAATGCATCGCCGACGGCCTGTCCAACAAGGAGATCGCCGACAAGCTGAATCTGGCCGAGGGTACGGTCAAGATCCACGTCGCGTCCACCTACCAGACATTGCGCGTTAGCAACCGCATGGAAGCGGTGCGCCTGGCAGAGCAGATGGGATTGATCGGTGTCAGCCATGGCTGATATGCGCGGCGAATCGCCGGGCAACAAGCTGTTCATGCTGCTGCGCGAGTCGCGCTGGCTGCTGCTGGCCGCGCTCGCGGCCTATTTCGCCGTGGCCTTGTACGGCTACGACCCCGCCGACCCCGCCTGGTCGCACAGCGCCAGCGGCGCGCTGACTTCCAATCCCGGCGGCGTGCTGGGGGCATACCTTTCCGACCTGCTGTTCTATCTGTTCGGCGTTTCCGCGTGGTGGTGGGTGGTGTTCATGCTGCAGCGCGTGTGGGCGGGGTACCGCGAACTGCGCGCGGATAGCGTGTTCTGCAGGCGCACTTTCCAGGTGTCCGTCGCCGGCTTCGTGGTGCTGTTGCTGGCCTCCAGCGCGCTGGAGGCGATCCGCCTGTACACGCTGCAGGCCGCGCTGCCGCTGGCGCCGGGCGGGATGTTCGGCGCGCTGCTCGGCGACGCGTTGAGCAGCCTACTCGGTTTTACAGGCGCGACGCTGCTGCTGCTGGCGCTGATTGCAACGGGGTTCAGCGTGTTCAGCGGCCTGTCCTGGCTGCGGTTCATGGACTGGCTGGGCGCGGCGCTGGAGAACGGCTGGGTATGGGCGTGGCGCACTTGGCAGACCCGCCGCGACAAGCGCATAGGAGCACAGGCGATACAAGAGCGCAGCGCAGTCATCGAGGAAGAGAAGAAGCGCGTCGTCGAACACCGGCCTATCCACATCGAGATGCCGGTCGTGGAGGTGGTGAAGTCCGCGCGGGTGATCGAGGAGAAGCAGGCGCCGCTGTTCTCCGAGATGCCGGATTCTCCGTTGCCGCCGCTGCACCTGCTGGACCAGCCGACGCAGCAGGTCGAGACGGTGTCGGTCGACACGCTGGAATTCACCTCGCGCCTGATCGAGCGCAAGCTCAAGGAATTCGGCGTCGAGGTCAAGGTGGTCGGCGCCTATCCCGGCCCCGTGATCACGCGCTACGAGATCGAGCCGGCGGTCGGCGTGAAGGGCAGCCAGATCGTCAACCTGATCAAGGACCTCGCGCGCGCGCTGTCCGTGGTCAGCATCCGCGTGGTCGAGACCATCCCCGGCAAGGCCTACATGGCGCTGGAACTGCCGAACCCGAAGCGCCAGATGGTGCAACTATCCGAAATCCTCGGCTCGCAGGTATATGCCGACATGCATTCCGTGCTGACGATGGCGATGGGCAAGGATATTTCCGGCAAGGCGGTGGTCGCCGATCTCGCGAAGATGCCGCATGTGCTGGTCGCCGGCACCACCGGCTCCGGCAAGTCGGTCGCGATCAACGCGATGATATTGTCGCTGCTGTACAAGGCTACGCCGCAGCAGGTGCGTTTGCTGCTGGTCGACCCGAAGATGCTGGAACTGTCCGTCTACGAGGGCATTCCGCACCTGCTCTGTCCGGTGGTCACCGACATGCGCCAGGCCGCGTCCGGCCTGAACTGGTGCGTGCAGGAAATGGATCGCCGCTACAAGCTGATGTCCGCGCTGGGCGTGCGCAACATCGCCGGCTATAACCAGAAGGTGCGCGAGGCGGAGAAGAGCGGCAAGCCGCTGACCAACCCGTTCACGATCACGCCGGAGAGCCCGGAGCCGCTGGAAGAACTGCCGCTGATCGTCGTGTTCATCGACGAACTGGCCGACCTGATGATGGTGGTCGGCAAGAAGATCGAGGAGCTGATCGCGCGTCTGGCGCAGAAGGCGCGCGCTTCCGGCATCCACCTGGTGCTGGCGACGCAACGCCCGTCGGTAGACGTGATCACCGGCCTGATCAAGGCCAACGTGCCGACGCGTGTCGCGTTCCAGGTATCAAGCAAGATAGACTCGCGCACCATCCTCGATCAGATGGGGGCGGAGGCGCTGCTGGGGCAGGGCGACATGCTCTACCTGCCGCCGGGCACCGGCTATCCGCAGCGCGTGCACGGCGCGTTCGTGTCGGACCAGGAAGTGCACCGCGTCACCGAATACCTCAAGGCGCAGGGCATGCCGCAGTACATCGACGGCGTGCTGAGCTCGCTGGAAGAGGGCAGCGGCGAGGACGGCGAAGGCGGTCCCGCGCTGGACGCAGAGGCCGATCCCTTGTACGACCAGGCGGTGGACATCGTGCTGAAGTCGCGCCGCGCGTCGATCTCCTCGGTGCAGCGCCAGCTGCGCATCGGCTACAACCGCGCCGCGCGCCTGATCGAGCAGATGGAGGCGGCGGGGATAGTGACCGCGATGCAGAGCAACGGCAACCGCGAGGTGATTGCGCCGAACCGGCAGGATTGAGGATTGGGGATTGAGGGAACTGCGGCTCTTGCCTCGACTCAATCCCCCACCCCTCGCTACGCTCTCCCCGCCCCAGAACCTTACTTGAGAGAAGAAATGAAATCCATCGTCGCCATCTTGCTGTTGTGCCTTGTACCGCTCGCCAATGCCGGTGGCATAGACAAGCTCAAGGAGTTCATCGCCTCTACGCGTTCCGCGCAGGCCGACTTCACCCAGGTGGTGCTGGATCAGAACGGCAAGCGCATCCAGAGCGCGTCCGGCACGATGCAGTTCGTGCGCCCCGGCAAGTTCCGCTGGACCTACCAGAAACCTTACGAGCAGCTCATCGTCGGCGACGGTGCGAAGTTCTGGCTGTACGACGCCGACCTGAACCAGGTCACGGTGCGCAAGCTGGACGCTGCGCTGGGCAGCAGTCCGGCCGCGTTGCTGTCCGGCAGCAACGAGATCGAGCGCGGTTTTGTCCTGAAGGAGAGCGGCACGCAGGACGGGCTGGACTGGCTGCAGGCCACGCCGAAGGCACAGGACAGCAGCTTCAGCGGCATCCTGATGGCGTTCAACGCACAGGCGGAACTGGTGGTCATGGAACTGAACGACCAGTTCGGCCACAAGACCGTATTGCGCTTCTCCGGACTGAAGCGCAATCCGCAGCTTTCGCCATCCCTGTTCAAGTTCGTGCCGCCGAAGGGCGCGGATGTGCTGAGCGAGTGATGAGCGATCTGTTCGCGGCCAACCAGCCTGCCGCGCCGCTCGCCGAGCGGCTGCGCCCGAAGCATATCGACGAGGTCATCGGGCAGTCGCACCTGCTGGGCGAAGGCAAGCCGCTGCGGCTCGCGTTCCAGTCCGGCAAGCTGCATTCGATGATCCTGTGGGGCCCGCCCGGCGTGGGCAAGACCACCCTTGCAAGACTCATGGCATCGGCATTCGATGCCGAGTTCGTGCCGCTGTCGGCCGTGCTGTCCGGTGTGAAGGATATCCGCGAGGCGATCGCGCAGGCCGAGCTGACGCTGCAGCAGAGCGGCCGCCACACGATACTGTTCGTCGACGAGGTGCATCGCTTCAACAAGTCGCAGCAGGACGCGTTCCTGCCGTATGTGGAGCAGGGACTGGTCACCTTCATCGGCGCGACCACGGAGAACCCGTCGTTCGAACTGAACAACGCGCTGCTGTCTCGCGCGCAGGTTTACGTGCTGCAATCCTTGTCCGAGGCCGAGATGGGCCAGCTGTTCGAGCGCGCGCAGCAGGTCGCCTTGCGCGGACTGGAGTTCGACGCGGCGGCGAGGGAGCGCGTGATCGGCTACGCCGACGGCGACGCGCGCCGCCTGCTGAACGTGCTGGAACAGTTGCAGACCGCCGCCGAGGCGGCCGGGGTCGGCAAGGTTGACACGAAGTTCCTCGACGCCACGCTGGCGCAGAAGCTGCGCCGCTTCGACAAGGGCGGCGAGGCGTTCTACGACCAGATCTCCGCGCTGCACAAGTCGGTGCGCGGCTCCAACCCCGATGCCGCGCTGTACTGGCTGGTGCGCATGCTGGACGGCGGCGCCGACCCGCGCTACCTCGCGCGGCGCATCGTGCGCATGGCCTGGGAGGACATCGGCCTGGCCGATCCGCGCGCGATCCAGTTGTGCAACGAGGCGGCCGCGACCTACGAGCGCCTGGGCTCCCCGGAGGGCGAGCTGGCGCTGGCGCAGGCGGTGCTGTATCTCGCGGTCGCGGCGAAGTCGAACGCCGGATACGTCGCGTATAATGCCGCCCGCGCTTTCGTGGCGAAGGACGGTTCGCGCGAAGTGCCGCTGCACTTGCGCAACGCGCCGACCAAATTGATGAAGCAATTGGACTATGGCCGCGACTATCGCTATGCGCATGACGAGGCGGGCGGCTATGCGGCGGGCGAAAACTATTTCCCGGACGGCATGCCGGAGGTGAGCTTCTACGAGCCCACAGACCGTGGGCTGGAAGCGAAGATATCGGAGAAGCTGGCGCATCTGAAGGTACTGGATGCGGCTGCCGGAAAAAAACGCGGCGGTTAGCGCGCGATTCAATTCTTGACGGACTTTTTATGATCATACTCGGCATCAACGGCAACCGGCGCGAGCACAATTCCGCCGCGGCTCTCCTGATAGATGGCAAGCTGGTTGCCTCGGTCGAGGAGGAGCGTATTTCCCGCATCAAGGGCGACAACGCCTATCCGGCCGGAGCGATCGCAGAGGTGCTGCGGATCGCGGGAATCTCGGCTGCCGAAGTCGACATCGTCGCGCAGGCCGGTCTGGGGCGGCGCGAGCAGAAGCCCTATCTGGACAAGCTGTTTGCGCGCGTCTGGCAGCTCGGCAAGCAGGATAGTGAATTACGCAAGTTCTACTGGAAGCACCAGTTCGAGCGCTACGTGCGCGCGCTGCGCCCGCGCCGCAAGCCGGAAGGCGCGCTCGCTGGCAAGCCTTTCCATGCGATCGAACACCATGAAGCGCATGCGGCTTCCGCCTATTACGCGAGCCCGTTCGGCGACGAGCGCGTCGGCGTGATCACGCTGGACGGCGCGGGGGATTTCTCCTGGGGTTCGGTGTGGGTCGGCGAGAACGGCAGAATGCGCGAGGTCGCGCACCTGCCCTACCTCAATAGCATCGGCCTGCTTTATTCCGCGGTCACCCATCATCTCGGTTTCATCGCCGGCAGGCACGAGGGCAAGGTGCTGGGGCTGGCGGCGTTCGGCAATCCCGAGCCTTTCCTGTCGCGCCTGCTGGCGCATACCGATGCGTCGAATTGGGATGCGCTGTTCGACGCACGGCTGACGCGCGTGCCGCTGCGCCCGGTGTCGCCGATGGGCCGCGAGGTGGTCGCGGAACTGTGCAGCGAGCTGTCGCGCGAGGACATTGCCGCTGGCCTGCAGGCTTATACCGAGAAGATGATCTGCGACTGGGTGCAGCAGCAGGTCACGTCGCTGCAGGTCAGCAAGCTGGCATTGGCCGGGGGGGTGTTCTCCAACGTGAAGCTGAACCAGCGCATCCTCGCCCTGCCCGGCGTAGCGAACATCTACGTGCATCCGAACATGGGCGACGGCGGGCTGGCGACGGGTGCTGCGTTCGAGGTGTATTCGCGACTGAAAGGCGGCCTGCGCCCGGAGCTGGCGCCGGTCTATCTCGGCACCGAGATCAACCGCGAGAATGCGCTGGCCGCGTTGCAGAAGCTCGGCGTCGCCTACGAGGAGCCGGAGAACATGGCGCAGGCTGCGGGACGGTTGCTCGCCGACGGCAAGGTGGTCGCGCGCGCCGACGGCCAGATGGAATACGGCCCGCGCGCGCTGGGCAATCGCACCGTGATGGCGCCCTGCCACGATCCTTCCATCAACCAGTGGCTGAACAAGAAATTTGCGCGCACCGAGTTCATGCCGTTCGCGCCGGTGATTCTGCAGGAGCATGCGAAGGAATACTTCCCCAGCTGGGACGAGGATCAGATCGCCGCGCGCTTCATGACCGTCACCTGCGATGCATCCGATGTTGCGAAGCGGGCGATCCCGGCCGCGGTGCATGTGGACGGCACCGCACGCCCGCAGGTGATACGCCGCGAGGACAATTCGGGCTACTACGACATCCTGAAGGAATATCACGCGATCACTGGCGTCGCGAGCGTGATCAACACCAGCTTCAACATGCACGAGGAACCCATCGTGCGCACCGCGGAAGACGCGATACGCGCCTACCAGGCCGCCGGGCTGGACGCGCTGGTGCTGGGACCTTTCCTGGTCCGGGCGAAGCTGGAATAGAACAACTCAGAAACGGAACGAGAACGACATGCTGGACATACAGACATTACGTAATGACTTGAATAACGTAGCTAGTCGCTTGAAGGCCGAGCGTCGCTTTGATTTGGATACAAGACGGTTCGAGCAACTGGAAGCCGAGCGCAAGACGATACAGACGCGTACGCAGGAGTTGCAGGCGAAGCGCAATGCGACTTCCAAGCTGATCGGGCAGGCCAAGGCCAAGGGCGAGGATACGTCGGCGATCATGGCCGAGGTGGCCGGCATCGGCGACGAGCTGACGCAGCTCGAAGCCAAGCTGCCGCAGGTGCTCGCCGAGATGGAGGCATTCCTCGCGGTGATCCCGAACTTGCCGCATGAAAGTGTTCCGATCGGACTGTCCGATGCGGACAACGTTGAGGTGCGCCGTGTCGGCGACATTCCGCAGTTCGGTTTCGAGGTGCAGGATCACGTCAGTCTGGGCGAGGGACTGGGCGGGCTGGACTTCGAGACCGCCGCGAAGATTTCCGGTGCGCGCTTCATGCTGCTGAAGGGGCCGCTGGCGCGGCTGCACCGCGCGCTCGCGCAGTTCATGCTGGACACGCATACCGAGCAGCACGGCTATACCGAGACCTATGTGCCCTATCTGGTGAACGCGGATTCGATGCGCGGCACCGGACAGTTGCCGAAGTTCGAGGAAGACCTGTTCAGAATAGCTGCAGGCAAGGAGGGAGCGGGGGCAGTATTTAGTGAGATGAGTGGGCGGATACATAACGAAGATGCAGTTACTCCATCACTTAGAACCTATTACCTGATCCCCACTGCCGAAGTGCCGGTGACCAACATCGTGCGCGACGAGATCGTGGCGCTGGAGAAGCTGCCGATGAAGTTCGTCGCGCATACCCCTTGCTTCCGTTCCGAGGCCGGTTCCTACGGTCGCGACACGCGCGGCATGATACGCCAGCACCAGTTCGACAAGGTGGAGCTGGTGCAGATGGTGCGCCCGGAAGAGTCCTATGCGGCGCTGGAGCAGTTGCTCGGTCATGCCGAGACCATTCTCAAGAAACTCGGGTTGCCCTACCGCGTGGTGAAACTGTGCACCGGCGACATGGGCTTCTCCGCCGCGACCACCTATGACATCGAGGTGTGGCTGCCGGCGCAGAACACTTATCGCGAGATTTCGTCCTGCTCCAACTTCGAGGCCTTCCAGGCGCGGCGCATGCAGGCGCGTTTCCGCAACGCGGCGGGCAAGCCGGAGCTGTTGCACACGCTGAACGGCTCCGGCCTGGCGGTCGGCCGCACCCTTGTTGCCGTACTTGAGAACTTCCAGCAGGCCGACGGCAGCGTGATCGTTCCCGAAGTGCTGCGCCCCTACATGGGCGGCATGGAGCGGCTTTCCAAGTAAGGTGCGCGGATGAGCGTCGCCCATCTCCTCGGGATCGCCGGCGTCGCGGAGCACGAGACCGCCGCCGCACGGCACTGGGCGCGCCGCCTGGAATGGCCCATGGTCGGCGTGGCGCTGTGGATCGTGCTGCAATGGTATCTGGAAGAGACCGGCGGCATCTCCCATGAGGTGGCGCGCATCACCGACTGGCTGGTGTGGCTGGCCTTCCTGCTGGAGACCGTCATCCTTACCGCGCGGGTGCGCGACAAGCGGCGCTACCTGTTCGGCAACTGGCTCAACGTGCTGATCATCACCGCGGGCTTTCCTTATTTCTGGCAGTTTGCGCCGCTGATCGGGCTGTTGCGCAGCGTGCGGCTGGTGCTGGTGCTGGCGCTGCTGCTGCGCATGTCGCGTTCCGCGCGCAAGCTGCTGTCGCAGCACAAGCTGGGGACCACGCTGATCGTCGCCTTCGTTGCGATGGTGCTGTCCGGGGTCATCATGTCGCGCATCGACCCCTCCATCGGCGATGTCTGGGACGGCATGTGGTGGGCCTGGGTGACGATGGCCACGGTGGGCTACGGCGACGTGGTGCCGCACACCGGCGCGGGGCGGCTGTTTGCCTCGCTGGTGGTGCTGTTCGGCGTGGTGCTGATCTCGCTGCTGACCGCCAATCTGGCCGCCTTCTTCATCGGCAGCGACGTGGAGAAGATCGAGGCGGAAGAGAAGGAATCGGATCGCCTGCTCAGGGAGGTTGTCGCCCGGCTGGAGCGGGTCGAGCGGCTGCTGGAGGAACGCCGCGATTAACGCAACAGGCGCTTGATCGGTTCGATCAGGCGATATGAAATGGACTGCGTGTCGGTGGCGGACGATTCGGAGTCCAGCCTTTTCAGCATGTCGTAATAGCTGCGTATGCTCTCCACCAGGATCACCGCCTCGCCGCCCCGCGCATAGCCGTGCTTCAGCGTCTCGTAATAGCCGGGCCGGTTCAGCAGCGGCATCCACTTCTTTACATCGGCCCAGCTGTCAGGATCGCCGCCGTTGCGCATTGTCAGGATGCGCGCGTCTTCCAGGTGGCCGTATCCCTGGTTGTAGGCGGCCAGCGCCAACCAGGTGCGATCCGGCTCGGGGATGCGATCCGGAAGCTGATCTCTGAGCAATGCCAGGTATTTCGCGCCGGCGATGATGCTTTCGCGCGCGTCCAGCCGGTTCTTCACGCCCATGCGGTCCGCGGTGTCCTCGGTCAGCATCATCATGCCGCGCACGTAGGTATAGGAGGTGGCCAGCGGATCCCATTGCGATTCCTGGTAGGCCAGCGCGGCCAGCAGCCGCCAGTCGGTTCCGGTCAGCTCGGCAGCCTCCTGGAACAGCGGACGATACTCGGGCAGAACCTGTTCGGTACGGGCGACGAAGGCGGCGGCATCGGGTTGCCTCAGCCGGCCGCGATGGCCGTAGTAGCGATCCAGCAGGCGGCTCAGCGTGCCGTCCTGCTGGATGCGGGCAAAAAATGTCTTGGCCTCCCTGAGCAAGTCGGGATCGACGTCCCGGGAGAATGCCCACGCAAGCCGGGACGGGCTGCCGATGTCGAAGGCCGTCGCGAGGTTGCTGTGATAATTGCGCGCCTCCGCAATCTGCAGTTCGTTGGCGACCGCGCAATCCGCGGCGCCGTTGGCGACCTCTTCCAGCAATACATTCGCAGAGAGCCCGGGGCGGGGCTCCCAAGAAAGAAACGGCGACTCGATCTTCAATTCGCGCAAGGCAGTTTCCTGGGCGGAGCCTGCAACGACGATCAGGCGCTTATCGGCGAGGTCGGCAATTTTTCTGGGGAGTTTCCCGCCGCGCCCGCAGATCACCTGTTCGCGTACGGTCAGGTAACTCGGGCCGAAGTGCAGCGAGTGTATGTTCACCTCGCTGCGCAGCGAGGCGGCGGCGAGATGGGCGCGGTTGCGGCGCAGCGAGCGGTCGATCTTGTCCTGCGGGCTGGTAATCAGCTCTACCGAACTGTGCAGATGTTCGGCGAACAATTGGACCAGCTCCCTCTCGAACTCCGCCCTGGCGCCCCAGGAGCTTTCCGGAACGATGGCGATCAGCTTGCCGCTGCGCCATTCCGGCAAATGCCGGTCGAAAAGGAACGGCAGCATGCAAAGGCCGATCAGGGTCGCAAGGAACAATTGTGTCGAGTTGCGCATTCGAACATTCTGCACGAAATCGTCCGATGCTGATAGAATGCGCGCCGGCTGTTTGCCGCCCATGCCGGATCGTCGGCGAGGTTGGGGCAAGCGTCATCTGGAGAGGTGGCAGAGTGGTCGAATGTACCTGACTCGAAATCAGGCGTACGGTAACCCCGTACCGAGGGTTCGAATCCCTCCCTCTCCGCCAGTCAGGAAGGGCTCCCGTAAGGGGGCCCTTTTTTAATTTTCCGCACGAAAAATTCAATGCCGTCTTTGCGGATTGATTCGTAAAGAATTTATGGAGAGATCGCGGTGTGATGGGCATGTGCAGACGAAATTTAATCCCGAGTGAACGAGGCGGGAATGCGCAAAATAAGGCCGCTTTTCCTCTTTACGGTTCCATAACAGGTGTGACATGATTGCGCAGCTTTTTAAGCTGTAAGTAGAAGTGCGTAGTTTTCCGGGGGGGTAATCCGGTAGACGAAGCATTGTTTTTAACTTTTCTCTGGGGAGGAGATACTGTGGAAGCAACTCAAGCGACACCAGTAAAGTACGACATGGAAGTGGTGCGATGGTTCACTATCGCGGCCGCTATCTACGCTGTGGTAGGTACGCTGATCGGTGTGTACGTCGCATCCGAATTGGCGTGGCCGTTCTTGAACTTTGACTCCGAATACATCACGTTCGGTCGTCTGCGTCCGCTGCATACCAATGCGGTGATTTTCGCCTTCGGCGGTTGTGTGCTGATGGGTACCGGTTACTACATGGTGCAGCGCACCGGTGCGACCAAGCTGTGGAGCAACAAGCTTGCATGGTTCACCTTCTGGGGCTGGAACCTGATCATCGTTTCCGCAGTGGTTACCCTGCCGCTGGGCATGACTTCCGGCAAGGAGTACGCCGAGCTGGAGTGGCCGATCGACATCCTGATCGCGGTGGTGTGGCTTGCATTCGGTCTGAATCACATCATGACCACGGCGATCCGCAAGACCTCGCACATCTATGTTTCCAACTGGTTCACGATGGGCATGATCATCATGATCACCTATCTGCACGTTGTTAACAGCATGGCGATCCCGGTCAGCCTGACCAACTCCTTCTCCATCTACACCGGCGTGCAAGACGCGATGATCCAGTGGTGGTGGGGCCACAACGCCGTGGGTTTCTACCTGACCGGCGGCTTCCTGGGCATCATGTACTACTTCGTGCCCAAGCAAGTGGGCAAGCCGGTGTTCTCGTATCGTCTGTCCGTGCTGCACTTCTGGGCGCTGACCTTCGGTTACGTCTGGCTGGGCGCACACCACCTGCAGTACACTGCATTGCCTGACTGGACCGGCTCCCTGGGCGCCGCTGTCTCCCTGGCGATGATCATCCCGTCCTGGGGTGGTGCGATGAACGGCATGATGACGCTGTCCGGCGCATGGGACCGTCTGCGTACCGACTACATCCTGCGCTTCCTGGTCGTGGCTCTGGCGTTCTACGCGATGTCCACCTTCGAAGGCCCGGTGATGTCCATCAAGACCGTCAATGCGCTGTCTCACTACACCGACTGGACCGTGGGTCACGTGCACTCCGGCGCATTGGGCTGGATGGCGATGGTTGCCTACGGCGCGATGTACCACATGATCAAGAAGCTCTATGGCGTGGAGAGGATGTACTCCGAAAGCCTGGTGAACGTGCACTTCTGGCTGGCGACTATCGGCACGGTGGTTTACGTCGTGGCGATGTGGGTCTCCGGCATCATGCAGGGCCTGATGTGGCGTGATTACGACGAGTACGGCACTCTGACCTACACCTTCGTTGAGTCCGTGTCCGCAATGCATCCGTACTACGCGATGCGTGCAATTGGCGGCATGATCTTCAATCTGGGCGCCTGGATTGCTCTCTACAACATCGTGATGACCGTTAAGTCTGCCAGCCAGCTGCGCAGTGCTAACGCCGTTGCGGCCAATGCATAAGGAGTGAAAGATGTCTGATCACGACAAAATCTATTCGACAAAGTTTCAGGACAAGATCGAACGCAGCACGCTCCTGATGTTTGTGATGTCCGCTTTCGCCGTGGCGATCGGTGGTATCGTGGAAATCGTTCCGCTGTTCTACCTGCCGAACACCGCGAATTGCGGCAGCGATCCGACTTGTAATGCCACGCAGCACAAGGATCAGAACGGCAATGTGATCCAGATGGACAAGATCATCTGGAATCCGGCCACTTCCGAGCACAAGACGCTCGACGAGTGGCAGCCTGGCGACGGCGTGCGTCCGTACAAGCCGCTGGAACTGGCCGGCCGCAACGTGTACATCCGCGAAGGCTGCTTCCTGTGCCATTCGCAGATGATCCGTCCGTTCCGCGACGAGAAGGATCGTTATGGCCACTACTCGATCGCAGAAGAGTCCATGTACGACCACACCTACCAGTGGGGCTCCAAGCGTACCGGCCCGGATCTGGCCCGTCTCGCCGGCAAGTACTCGGACGAGTGGCATCGCCGCCATCTGAAGTATCCCCGTGAAGTGGTGCCTGAGTCCGTCATGCCCAACTACTTCTGGCTGGAAAACAAGCCGGTTGACGTTGCGGAAACGGTCAAGACCATGGAAGTGCTGACCATCATGCCGTTCAACCCGATTCCGAAGACCATCTATACGGATGAGTACATTGCCGGCGCGGCTGCACAGCTCGAAGGCAAGACGGACATGGATGCGCTGATCGCCTACCTGCAGAGCCTGGGCAATCACGTCAAGTTCGAAGAGGGTGTGAACTACCGTGACTAAGCTGTTCGAATACCTTGGGATGGACGTGGCGGCCATGACCACGAACGACTGGCTGGGGGTGTTTTTCGCCCTGGTTTCGGCAATCGGCATGGTGGCGGTCTATTTCATGGTGTTTCGACCGTCTAATAAGGAATCGTTCGAAGCCCAGGGCAACCTTGCCCTGGACGACGAAGACCATATCAATGTGGGAGAAAAAAGATGAGTGAAAATCAAGCAGGTGGCGTGCCGACAACCGGCCACGTGTGGGATGACGATCTGGGGGATCTGACCAACCAGCCGCCGAAGTGGTGGATGTTGGGTCTGACGGCCAGTGCGATTTGGGTGGTTGTTTACTGGCTGTACTATCCTTCCGTGCCGGTTTCGACAGGTTCTACCTTCTTCAAGGGGATCGGCGGCTGGACCGCGATCAGCGAGATGGAAGCCGACAAGGGGGTTGTGGACGAAGTGCGCGGCAAGTATGAGGCCAAGCTCAAGGACATGACTCCGGCGGCGATCCTGGCCGACAGCGAGTTGACCGAATACGTCACCCGTTCCGGCAAGGTGCTGTTCGGCGACAACTGCGCGGCCTGTCACGGCACCAACGGTGTCGGCACGGTCGACAAGCAGGGTCTGTTCGCGCCCATCCTGAACGACGACGACTGGCTGTATGGCGGCACCATCGACAGCATCCATGAGTCCATCACTGCAGGCCGCCAGGGCATGATGATGGCGCACAAGGACATGCTGTCCGCGTCGGAAATCGATACGCTGGCCAATGCCGTTGCAGCAGGCACGCCTACTGCCACGCCGCTGTTTGCCGAGAAGGGCTGCACCGCCTGCCACGGCGAAGACGGCAAGGGTATCGCCGCGATGGGTTCGGCCAACCTGACCGACAAGGTGTACCGTTTCGACGGCTCCGTCGAAGGCATCAAGTACACCATCGAGCATGGCGTGAATGCAGGCACCCCCGAGACTCGCGTCGCGGTGATGCCTTCCTTCAAGGAAGCCGGCAAGCTGAGCGATGCGGAAATGAAGAAGCTGGCCGTGTACGTCTACAAGTTCGGCGGCGGCCAGGCTGATGCTCCCGTTGCGATGGAAGCCGCGCCGGTTGATGCAGCTTCCGCTGTTGAAGCTGCCGCAACCGAGGCTCCGGTAGCAGAGTAATTTGTCTCATTCCGTGCGGGGGCGATCCCCGCACGGAACTTACTTAAAGGAGATAAGAGATGAATCAGGATATGGTTTTCTGGGGTGTGATTATCACCTTGGTAGGTTCCATCGCTGTCGTGGGCTGGTTGTTCTTCATGGCTTACCGCAACGCGACCAGGGATCAGGACAAGAAGTAACCCGGCAGTTGCAACAAGGAGGAGGAGAGGTCACTCTCCTCCTTTTTTCATCCATACGACAGGGTGTCTTTGGATAGGCGGTGCATGCAGCGCCCATCCGGTGTCATCTTGAATGCAAGGCGGGCAACAGTCCCGCCGATTACAAAGGGAGCGAGAACGTGAGCACGGAAGAGGGAAAGAAGGAAGTCGGCACGGTCACCAGCATCTACCAGGAGTTCGAGAACTGGTCGGTGAACACCGGTGACAAGACCATACATGCCAAGCGCATGCCAGGTTTCTTCCGCACATTCAAGGATTACGCCCAGCTGGCCATGTGGCTGCCGTTCTTCCTCGTTCCCTATCTGCGCTGGAACGGCAAGCAGGCCATCCTGTTCGACATCGAGAACCGCCAGTTCCATTTCTTCAGCCTGACGGTGCTGCCGCAGGACATCTGGATGCTGTCGTTGGTGCTGCTTGTCGCTGCGATGACGCTGTTCGCGGTGACCTCGGTCGCGTCGCGCGTGTGGTGCGGCTACTTCTGCTTCCAGACCGCATGGACGGACTGGTTCACCTGGATCGAGGAAAAGGTAGAAGGAAATCCGCTCGCTCGCCGCAAGCTGGAGGACGCGCCGTGGGATGGCGACAAGATCAAGAAGAAGATCATCAAGCATGCCGCGTGGATGGCGATTGCGCTGTTGACCGGCATCAGTTTCTCGATCTGGTTCGTCGATGCCTTCGACTACTGGAAGATGTTGCTGAGCTTCGAGCTGCCCATGGTGGGCTGGGTCGTACTCGTGATGTTCTTCGCCGGCACTTATCTGCTGGCGGGCTTCCTGCGCGAGCAGACCTGTTTCTGGCTCTGTCCCTATGCGCGCATCCAGGGGACGATGACCGATGCGCAGACCATCCTGCCGACTTACGATTACACGCGCGGCGAACCGCGTGGCAAGCTCCGCCGCGGCGGCGAGGTGGTCGCGCAGCAGGGCGATTGCATCGACTGCTTCCAGTGCGTGCAAGTGTGCCCGACCGGCGTGGACATTCGCGACGGACAGCAGCTGGGCTGCATCACCTGCGGCCTGTGCATCGATGCCTGCGACTCCATCATGGACAAGATCGGCAAGCCGCGCGGCCTGATCCGCTATGCGTCGCTGGACGAGCTGGAAGGCA